>ENA-OOOT01000033-OOOT01000033.1-human-oral-metagenome-genome-assembly--contig:-NODE-33-length-7533-cov-2.038752_pt1 | contig 7533 bp, 7 predicted proteins | sample MGYA00245258_ERZ501125 | MGnify/ENA primary metagenome ERZ501125 (study PRJEB25959, sample SAMN05335001) | human oral metagenome | host: human-associated | place: USA: California | collected 2014-03-29... | reverse complement strand
GATCAACAGACCTGATATGACTATGGATCTGCTTCAGATGCTGAAAGCCAGAAACGGATCTTATAAAATGTCTAAATCTGTAAAAAAAGGTCTCGCAAAAGCTTTTGACCAATACGATGAATACCAGATTGCCAAATACCGAAAAAGCAATATGGAAGTATCTTTGGTGGATGTGGTGAACCTTGTACATCCAAAGCCAACTCCGGAAAACGAAAAGGCATTAAAAGCTTTGGTAGAAGATACATTGAAACCTGCCAATACATGGGAAGTAGCTTTGTCTCAAGGTGCCAATAAGAAGGAAACTTTTGAGAGAATGCTGACTGAAAAAAGTTTGGGTTCACTGGCTATATTAAGAAATCTTAGAAATATGACTGAGGCAGGACTTTCCAGAAAAACAATCCGGGAGGCAATTGCTCAGGTAAAAAGTAACTGGCTGACACCTTTAAACTTTCTGGCTGCACAAAGAAATGCGCCGGAATATACAGCTTACATCAACGATGCTATGGAAAACTGTTTCTCTCAGGAGAAAATAGCGGGGACTACCATTTTAGCTATCGATGTATCCGGAAGTATGGGACAGGTAACCTCATCCAATTCCAAATTTTCCAGAATGGATTTGGCTTTTGCTATGGCAGCAGTCGGTTCTTATATTTTTGAAGATCTTATTTTAGTATTTACAGCTGGCAGCGATTCTTCCCGAAAAGGAAAACATATGATATGGGATAGCGCTAAAGGCCTGGGGATATTCAAATATTATAAAAAAATATATTCTGAATTAGGTGGTGGTGGTATTTTCACTTATCAGCTATGCGAATGGCTGAAGGAAAAAGGTTATGCCAAGGATGCAGACCGACTGGTTGTGATATCAGATAGCCAGGATATCGATGCACAATACGGATCTAAAAGAAAACCAGATACTGCACCATATAAGACTTCTTATATTATTGATATCTCTACCCATACCCACGGAATAAAAACCGAAAACTGGACAGCAGAAATCAACGGATGGAGCGATCGTGTTTTCCATTATATTAAGGCTTTGGAAAGTAACTAATCTGAATTAAAAATAATAAAATGACTATAGAAGAACTAAAAGCAAATAAACTTATCTTATTTGAAGTAGTCTCTGGAAGCCGTGCTTTCGGACTGGCTACAGAAAATTCGGATACCGATATACGGGGTGTTTACTATCTGCCAAAAGATTCCTTTCTAGGTCTCGATTATATTCCGCAGGTATCTAACGAAACCAATGACATTACCTATTATGAAATAGGCAGGTTTATGGAGCTTTTGCAAAAAAACAATCCAAATATTCTGGAAATTCTGGCCAGTCCGGATGATTGCATTTTGTATAAACATCCGTTGATGGATTTACTAGCCCCAAAAGATTTTCTATCCAAGCAATGTAAAGATACTTTTGCCGGCTATGCAATATCCCAGATTAAAAAGGCTAAAGGACTGAATAAGAAAATACTGAATCCTGTAGAAAAAGAGAGAAAATCCGTTCTCGACTTTTGCTATATTCTTCAGGATCACCTTTCTGTTCCTCTAAAAAAATGGCTAACGGAACAGAAAAAACACAGGATAAATGCGGTCTGGTTAATATAGACAATACCCGTGGAATGTTTGCGCTTTTCTATGATGAAACCGGTACAATGGGATATAAAGGAATTATACAGAATGAAGAGGCCAATCAGGTTTCGGTATCATCTATACCTAAAGAAGCTAAATGTATCGCTTATATTTTCTGTAATCTGGATGCTTATTCTGTTTATTGCAAAGATTACCGCGAATACTGGAAATGGGTTTCTGAACGCAACGAAGACCGCTATAATGTAAACCAGAAACACGCTCAAAATTATAACAGTAAAAATATGATGCATACAATCCGATTGCTGCAATCCTGCGAACAAATCTTCAAAACAGGTTCTTTACGGGTACGTGTGGATAACCGCGGTGAATTATTGGATATTAAATCCGGTAACCAGGCATACGAAACAGTAATACAAAAAGCAGAAGATTTGATACGGACTATTGAACATTATTATACTATCTCTACCCTTCCGGATTATCCGGACATACAAAAAGCACAATCTTTATTGGTAGAAATACGGAAGAACCTTTACATCTAATCTATTCTCTTTTAAATTTTCACACCTCATAAGTTTTAGAAACTTATGAGGTGTTTTTTTATATAGGAAAGACTACTTAACAGAACTATTTCTTTTTAGATGCTTTTGCAACGCTGTTATAATCCAGACATATATTAATCCAATAATTAAAATCGTCTGCTTTGCGAAAGCCTTCAGGTTCAACATAGCAATAACCACTAAGCTGCTTACCTCTCATTATCATCGGAAGAAAGCCTGTCTTTTCTGCAACCTCATGTTCAATATCCGGATGATAACGACACATCAGGTTATCACCACTTATATTAATGCACATTTTACCATTAACCAAAAAAGACAATCCGCTAAACATTTTCTTTTCTTCAATTTCTATATCAGGAACTTTAGCTAACCGCTCCCTAACCTTATTTGCCAATTCGATGTTATAAGCCATTGATTGTTAATTTATTTTACACCTCATAGGTTTTAAAAACCTATGAGGTGTTTTTTATATATGATATTTTTTAATCAGAATATTATACAAACGCACTAAAACCCGTAATCGACCTGCCGACAATGAGTGAGTTAATTTCCTTTGTCCCTTCATAAGAATAAATCGCTTCAGCATCTGCAACAAAGCGGGCAACATCATATTCCAGCAGAATACCATTTCCTCCCATTACTTCACGGGCACGCGAAACAACATCACGGGTTCTCATTGTACAGAATACTTTTGCCAGAGAAGCATGTTCATCCTTCAATATTCCTTCATCCTGCATTTCAGACAGCCTGAATACCAGTGTCTGCATTGCAGTAAGGTTCGACAGCATTTCTACAAGATGTCCCTGAATCATCTGGAAAGAAGCAATAGGTTTTCCGAACTGCTTACGTTTCCTGGTATAATCCAGTGCACTTTCATAAGCTCCCCTTGCACAGCCTGTTGCCATCCAGGCTACCCCGGCCCTTGTCATTCGCAATACTTTCGCTGTATCTTTAAATGAATTGGCATTTTGCAAACGGTCTTCTTCTGTTACCAGACAGTCTTTCAATGTAATATGCCCGTTTTGCACTATTCTGAGTGCCATTTTACCTTTAATCTTTTCCACAGAAAAGCCCGGGTTGTCTTTTTCCACAATAAAACCTTTTACCTCACCATCGTCCAGATCCCTTGCCCAGATAATAACCAGGTCAGCAAATGTGGCATTACCAATCCATTTTTTCTCACCATTCAGCACCCAACCTTCCGCTGTCTTTTTGCAGGTAGCTGTTAATCCTCCTGCAGCCCCGGAACCTACTTCCGGTTCCGTAAGCCCGAAAGCACCGATTTTATCAAACTTTGCATTTGCGGAAGCCATTTCTGCTTTTGTTCCTCGGAGCCGCATATGTATATGGAACCCATTGCCAGACCCGATTGTACACCAAAGAAAGTTGCTATAGAAGCATCTATCCTTGCCATTTCCATAGCAATAACGCCTTCCATCAGGAATGGCATTCCCGGACAGCCATAGCCTTCATAGGTGACACCGCATATATTCAGTTCTTTAAATTTCGGAATCAGTTCAAAAGGAAATTCATCGTGCAGCCAGTAATTATTTACCAGAGGCTTTACTTCTTTTTCCATAAAAGCCCGTACTTTCAACTGGACTTCCCTTTGCTCTGGTGTCAATGTATGGTAGATATCATAAAAATCCCCGTCTATAGGTGGAAGCTCTTTTTTAGGTTTATCCTGATCCATCATCTTCATCAGTCCCTTTAACTGCTTATCATCCAGCTTCGAGAAGTTATCCATAAGTTTCGGAATATCTACTCTTTGTGAGATCTTACTCAGCTTTTCAAAGTCAACAGATTTAAACAATGTTATAGCCTGCCGGATATTAGCGAAAATATTTGACATAAGAATACGTTTAGTGATTTTACTGATAAAAGTTACAAAAAAATACCGGAACCCTCTTTGAAACAATACATTAAGTAAAGCAAATCAGTTCTTTCCACCTCAGAATGGCGCCTACAAACCTGTTACAATAATCAGACATCGCATAAAATAAATTTTATTTAAATTAATTATTGTTTTACGATAATTAATTATACATTTGTATTATTAAACTAAATTAACGTGACATGAACCAGAACAAAATTATTTCAAAAATACTCTACTATATATGTTGTATCCTGTCTGCTGGCTATCTGGTAACAGCTGTATATTCAATACTCTGTCTTATAAGCGGTTTCGCCATTACTCCTTATAAGCAGAATCTTTATCTGCATATAAATTATCCGTTTACAGAAACTCCTTTTCTGAATATTGAGAACAATTACCCTTATATTATATTTTCTTTTATGACCGTCCTTATCGGTTATGGCATATTTTTCTGGCTATCGGCAAAGGTTTTCAGAGTATTTATTCAACCAAAGCTTTTTACGAAAGAGAATATCTTGGAACTTCGAAGATTTTATATTTATAATATCTTCTTTCCGTTGCCTGTTGCTATATTAGCCTGCTTCTTTGTAGAGGTAGAAAGTATAGTCTGGGGATTAGTATTTATCCACTTTATGTTAGGAATATTCTGCCTGTTCCTCGCGAATATCTTTTCGCAAGGGTTACATTTGCAAAACGAACAAGACTTATTTATATAAAATGCCAATTGTAGTAAACTTAGATGTGATGCTTGCCAAGCGTAAAATGCAGAGTAAAGAATTGGCAGAAAAACTGGGAATTACCCCTGTAAACCTATCTATTCTGAAAACAGGCAAGGCCAAAGGCGTTCGTTTCGATACGCTGGAAGCAATCTGTAAGATTCTGGAGTGCCAGCCTGGTGATATTCTGGAATACAGAGAAGAATAACACATTGTAACATACCACTTTAATAAAGCAACGGAAACGTTGCCAGCTATTCTATTATCTAAACTCAACTATATGAACACACTATCTATTAACCACCTCAGCCTGACTTATAAAAATGGTTTTCAGGCAATTAAAGACATTTCATTGGAAATAGGAAACGGTATGTTTGGGCTTTTGGGACCCAACGGTGCCGGAAAATCCTCGTTGATGAAAACCATTGTAGGCTTACAAAAACCAACTTCCGGGAGTATTGTTTTCAACGGGGTCAATGTATCTGAAGATCCGGATTACATCAAACAAAACCTCGGTTTCCTGCCTCAGGATTTTGGTGTTTATCCTAAAGTATCGGCTTATGATCTTTTGGAGCACATAGCCTTGTTGAAAGGCATTAACAATCGTACGGAACGCAAAGAACAAATTCTGAATCTGCTGGAAAAAGTTAATCTTTCTGATTTCAGAAAAAAAGAAGTGCATACCTTCTCCGGTGGTATGCGGCAGAGATTTGGCATAGCGCAGGCTTTGTTAGGAAATCCAAAAATTATTATTGTAGATGAACCTACAGCCGGGCTTGATCCTGAGGAACGTAATCGCTTCAACTCTTTACTGAATGACATTAGTAAAGATGTTATTGTAATTCTTTCTACACATTTGGTAGAAGATGTCCGCAATCTATGCTCCGAAATGGCAATTATGAATAAAGGACAGCTTCTGAGAAAAGGAAAACCTAACGAGCTGATTGCTGAGCTTAGAAATAAAATATGGTCCAGGTCCATTGATAAATCTGAGCTGGAAAATTACCGGAATATGTACCATATTATCAGTCAGCAACTGATTGAAAGAGAATTGTACATTACTACTTATTCCCCGGAGCAACCTCAGGATTTTCTTTCAGTATATCCTTTACTGGAACACGTTTACTTCCAAACACTTACTCAAAAACCTTAGTTATGAACACCATATTTTTATTTGAGATCCAACGCCTTAGGAAGCATTGGTTCAGTTATGCTATTGCCATTACCCTTATGGGAATTGGAATATTTTGTGGCAATAATTTTAATATGTCGGTTAGTGATGGTATTTATCTCAACTCTCCTTATACGATTGGATTTATAACCGGGATGCTAAGTCTGGCTGTTATATTTATCGCTATTATTTATGCTATTCAGCAACTATTCAAAGATCAGGATTCCAAATTTTATATTGTACTTTTCTCATTTCCATTATCCCAAAGAAAATACCTGAACGGACATTTTGCTTCTTATTTTTTGTACACTTTCCTGAGTTTTGTCTTTATTGTTTTAGGTTTTATAATTGGGCAAAATCTGAGATCCGGTAGCGAAATACAGACTAACTTCAATGCATGGCACTATATCTATCCGCTTCTGATCTTCGGTTTTCTTAACTGTTTTCTGGTATGCAGCTTTCTGTTCTTTATATCATTTACTACTCGCAAAAAGCTATTGGTAGTCGTCGGCGGGTTGCTATTGTATGTTTTTTATATGGTAGTCCTCGTGTTTTCCAATTCACCTTTTATGGCTGGCAGCCTGCCACAGTCTGCCGAAGTCCAACACTTATCAGCTATTGCAGATCCTTTTGGTCTGTCTTCCTATTTTTTAGAAGCAAAGGATTTGAATATTCAGCAAAAGAACACTCAGGTTACACCATTTTCAGGAATATTACTTCTAAACAGGAGCCTTTACTTTACAATATCTCTAGCTTTACTTATTCTTACCCACAGCTTGTTTTCTTTGGTCCAGTGCTTTACAAGATCTCCCGTACCTACAGCCGTCTGATTTTTATCTGTAGAAACGGTCATATCCAGATTAATAAAATCGTCTCTGAATACTTCCGGAGCTTCAGCTTTCTTTAATTTATCCAATTTTCCAAGTTTATATAATTATTTCCATATTGACTGGTACGCCTATTGGGGTGCAATACTCTTCAATACTTTTCCGCTAATATTATTTTTCAGGACTAATATTACTGATCAATGACAATATCAGAAACAGATTTCTGGCCTTAGGTCTTTCTGTATTGGCTGTTTTTCTGTTTACAGGTCCTCTGTCCAAAAAACTTATTTCATATCCTGTACTCAGAATATTTTCAGACTATGTTGGAGCCTACAGCGATTTCAATGGATACGGACCTTATGCTTTCTCTTTTGCAGAAAGATTAATATTCGGACTGGCACTTGTATTTTTATTCTGGAAGTTAAATGAATTTGTTAAAGCCAAAAAATGGAATCTGAAAGGTTCTGTTCTGATGATAATCTTACTAATAGCAGGAATATTCAGTGCCAATCTTTTTATGAAAGGCTATACTCCCAAAGATGAAGAAAAAGCTTTGGTTGATGCTGCCGGTTATGAATTAAAGTTCCGGAAATATGAAAGTTTCCCTCAGCCTGCTATTAAAGATATTAAGACAGACATTCAACTTTATCCGGCTGCCAATTCCTATCAGATTCAGGGACACTATTCTTTGGTAAATCAGACAGGTAAAACTATTGATCGGGTTCTAATTAATTTTAGTCCTGATTTAAAGATTGAATCTGCTATTTTCACTACAACTACAGAGCGCAAAATC
>ENA-OOOT01000031-OOOT01000031.1-human-oral-metagenome-genome-assembly--contig:-NODE-31-length-8130-cov-2.346120_pt1 | contig 8130 bp, 6 predicted proteins | sample MGYA00245258_ERZ501125 | MGnify/ENA primary metagenome ERZ501125 (study PRJEB25959, sample SAMN05335001) | human oral metagenome | host: human-associated | place: USA: California | collected 2014-03-29... | reverse complement strand
GATGTTGCCTTAATCGGAACATTCGCATTTATGCAGACACTGGATTTCTCAATCAACTTACTAACATTATTCGCACTGGTTCTGGCCATTGGTATTGTAGTGGATAATGCCATCGTCGTTGTTGAAGCTGTCCATGTTAAAATGGAAGAAGGCCTCAGCCCTCTGGATGCTACTATTACTGCAACAAAGGAAATTGCAGGTGCTGTAGTCGCTATTACAATTGTAATGTCCGCAGTATTTATTCCTGTAGCGTTTCTGGACGGTCCCGTAGGTGTTTTCTACAGACAGTTCTCTTTGACATTGGCGATTAGCATTGTAATCTCAGGAGTTAATGCATTAACACTAACACCGGCACTTTGTGCTATTATCCTGAAACCACACGACCACAATAAAAAGAAAAATATTGTGGATAAACTCTTTCAGCAATTTAACAATGGATTTGATAAACTAACCAAAGGCTATACGAATGTACTTTCCAAATTCGCCACAAGGACAACGGTAACTTTCGGGCTACTATTCCTGTTTATCTGTCTTACGTGGGCTACATCCAAATTTTTACCAGGCGGATTTATCCCAATGGAGGATCAGGGAATGGCATATGTAAGTGTAACAACCCCACAAGGCGCAACAGTGGAAAGAACTGAAAAAGTTCTGGATGAAGTTACCGAAATTGCTAAGAAAATTGAGGGTGTAGAAAACGTAACAACCCTTGCCGGATACAGCATTGTTACGGAAATTGCAGGTGCATCTTATGGTATGGCCATGATTAACCTGAAGGACTGGAAAGACCGGAATATCTCTGTTAACGAATTCATTGCAGAACTATCCAAGAAAACAAAAGGTATTTCCGATGCGCAGATCGAAATTTTTGCACCACCTACAGTTCCGGGATTTGGTAACACCAGTGGTTTTGAACTTCGATTATTAGATCGTTCGGGCGGAGATATTGTCAATACTGACAAAGTCACTAAGGAATTTATTAAAAAACTAAATGAAGCTCCTGAAATTCAGAATAGCTTTACCAGTTTCGACGCTACTTTTCCACAATATATGATCCATGTCGATTATGATATGGCTGCTAAAAAGGGAGTTTCTGTTGATAATGCTGCAAATGGTGTAATCCTTATCAATACAAAGAGAGGAGCGCCACAAAAAGGAATCGGAATAGATTATAATACATCCTTTACACTGGAAAATGTGGCCATTGTACCAGACTGGCAGTACGAATACGGAGCAGGAGATAAAGGTAAAAAACCACTTACGCAGTCTGAGGCTGTTAGTACAGGGCGCTGGTCATGGGGGGCTAAGATGGATGGAAGTGATGTTATTCAGTTTGATGGAGTAAAAAGGCCTTACAGTCCGCAGAAAAATAATATCCGTAATTTCTACAGAACAGGAAATACGTTTACCAATTCGGTTGCTTTGTCCGGTGGAACTGAAAAGGCAGCAGGCCGTCTTTCACTTTCCAATATGGATAATAAAAGTATTGTTCCGAATGCTGATTTTAACAGAAAGACAATTAATATAGCAGGTAATGTTAACCTGACGTCCTGTAAAGTTTAAGAAGAATACATTTTTGTAATCCAGATCCAAAGCCCCATACACAGAATTGGTTTTGGTTTTACCATAAGGATATGTATAACTTACAGTGGACAGATTGGTCAGGGAATAAACATTATCCAGAATAAATCCGGAACCTTCTATAGGAACGAGTTTGATTGTATCGGATATCTTTAGGATGCCGAAATGGATTTCGTATGCGAAGTTCCGGAGTTCATGGGCGCAGGTAGGTGGTGCTACGCCGGATCCATATGCATTGCAGCCTTCTTTTATTTTGTCACAAGGTGGACACAACGGGCAGCAGCTTCAGGGATATACCAACTACAGAGTGCCTAATGCTACTTTAAGTCCGTTAACATCTACAACCTTCGAAATAGGAACAGATTTAGGGTTTTTCAGAAACAGGCTGAATATTGATTTCGCGTGGTATGACCGCTCTACAACTAATGATATTGTGGAAACAACAATTTCTAATTCGTCGGGGGCAACAACTTCATTATTGAATATTGGTAAAATGAGGAACAGAGGGATGGAATTGTTGATTAACAGTAAGGTTTATAAATCTAAAAATTTCTCGTGGGATGTAACGCTAAACAGTTCTTATAATAAAAATACAGTAGAGGCGCTTACGGATCAGTTAAATTCTATTTCTATGGCGACTTCAGTAAATGGTTATGCAATAGTAACAAGTGATGTAGGCAGGCCATATAGTATCATAAAAGGCTACAGACCTCTTACGGATGCTAGCGGGAATATTGTTTATAATGTTAGTGGTGGCTCTGCAACTATAGCCAGGGGACCTCTTGAAGAATTAGGGCTGGGAGTGCATCCATGGGGGGTAGGATTAAGTAATGATTTTAAATACAAATCGTTTACACTTAGCTTTTTAATAGATGCTAAATTTGGTGGAAGTCTTTTCTCTGGTACAGATTTATATGGAACCAGAATGGGGCTTACAAAACTTACTCTGGAGGGACGTGAAAATGGATTGCCGATAAAAGGGGTGGATGTAAACGGAAAGCCTGTTGATATGGTTATTGCTCCGGAAAATCTGCGTACTTATTATGATGGAATGAGAAACATTACTTCCATGTTTGTTTATGATGCCAGTTTTATAAAACTAAGGCAAGTTGTTATCGGATATAAATTACCTGCTATAAAAAGACTGCCTGCAATAAGAGAGATATCTGTTTCATTTGTTGCCAGAAATCTATTCATTCTTTACAAGAAGACACCTAATGTTGACCCGGAATCAGTATTTAGTGCAGGAAATGCGCAAGGTATAGAGCAATTTGGCGTGCCAAGAACCAGAAGCTTCGGATTAAGCTTAAATGTCAAATTGTAAAATTTTCATCACATCTAAATTACATAATATGAATAAGATAATATTATATACGCTGTTTGTACTGTTATGTGTATCGTCCTGTACAAGAGGTTTTGAAGATATCAATACCAATCCTAATTCAGTAGATACTCCCAATCCGGATTTTGTGTTTAGCAATCTCAGCTGGATGGACTGAATAACAACTACTTTTATACTTCTATCCTTCAATGTGGACAAATGATACAGCATTATGCTTCCTATAAAGAAGCGTCGGGAGTTGGAGATAAATACTTGGATAACGAAGTGTATTATTCGGCTTATTTTTCACAGGCTTATCCAAATGCTATAAATCAGGTAACACTGGTGATAAACGAATTGAAAAAAGATCCGAAGAACATTAATAAACTGAACACAGCTAGAATATGGAAAGTATACCTGTATCATCGTATTACCGATCTGTACGGAGATATTCCTTATACAGAAGCGGCAAAAGCATATTCGGATAAAATATTTCTGCCTAAATACGACAGTCAGGAATTAATTTATAAAGATATGCTGAAGGAGCTTGAAGAAGCTGCAACAGCATTGGATGCATCAAAAACCGGATTTGGTAAGGCAGACTTAATCTATGACGGAGATATAAATAGATGGAAGAAATTTGCCTATTCGCTTATGCTTCGTTTGGGAATGCGGTTAACTAAAGCGGATCAGAATCTTTCCAGAGAATGGGTGACTAAAGCAATTAATGGCGGTGTTATTCTGAATAGTGCTGATAATGCAATGATGAAATATACCGATGGGCCAAATGACTTTAACAGAAATCCCTCTGCATTTGATCCTATAAGATGGGACTTTTCCAGAGGATCGAACGGAAGAACAAACAATGAAGGCGGTAAACTGAGTAAAACTTTTATAGATTTTCTAAAGTCTACAGCAGATCCCAGAATAAGTGTGTATTCCGGAGTATGGGAAGGTTCGGCACAGAATACTGCTCCGGCAGTACAAAAAGGTTTCCCAAATGGGACAAATGTAGCGCCGAGTCCTGCAGAACAGGCAACTTATTCGGAACCTAATCAAAGTACAGTTCTCCGTATGGATGCACCAATGTTATTATTGGGGAACGTTGAGACCCAACTGTATCTTGCAGAAGCTTCTTTGCGCGGATGGTATGGAGAAGCAGCTAAAACACTGTATGAAAAAGCGGTAAAAGCCTCTTTCCTTAATATGGGAATATACGGTGCTTCTTATGCGATAAGCGATGCTGCTCCTTATCTTACGGCTAATCCGTTTAAAGATGCAGGAACGTTTGAAGAGAAAATGAACCAGATACATACCCAATTATGGGTGGGATTATTTGTAGATGAACAGGAGATTTATGCTAACTGGAGGAGAACAGGTTATCCACAGTTGACGCCGGTGAATTTCCCCGGAAATGTAACTAATGGGACAATACCAAGGCGTATTAAATACCCTACAAGTGAATATTCTGTCAATTCTTCCAATCTTGCAAAAGCAATAGAGCGCCAGGGTAGAGATGTTTTTACAACAAGAATCTGGTGGGATAAATAATAGACGGATAATGAGTATTCTTATTCTTTCATTATGTATTGTTGCGCTGATACTGCAAATTGTCAGGTTTAAAATTAATCCTTTTATTGCATTTATTACAACATCTCTGTTGGCGGGGCTTACGTTGGGAGTTCCTGTTGATAAACTGGCTAATACTATTCAGAAGGGTTTTGGAGATATGCTGGGATCTATTACGCTGATCATTATTTTTGGTACGTGTATTGGGAAGCTAACGGTTTCTTCAGGAGCTGCGTCTGTAATTGCAGATACGGTGATGAAGTGGACGGGAGAGAAATATGTGCGACTGGGGCTTATGATAACAGGGTTTATTGTCGGGATACCTTTATTCTATAGTGTTGGATTTATATTGCTGGTACCTCTTATTTTTTCAGTTGCATATCAGTTTAAGCTGTCTAAGGTTTATATTGCAATTCCTATGCTGGCCTCCTTGTCTGTCGCACACGGATTTTTGCCGCCTCATCCTTCGCCAATGGCTTTAAACAGTATGCTGCATGCGGATGTAGGATTGGTACTTATATACGGAATTATTATAGCAATACCGATACTTTTTATTGCTGGTTTATTATTCTCCAATACACTGAAAAATATTAAAACTACCGAGACCAGTGCCTTTAATTCTACAATGAGTGCATCTGCTATTCAGTCGGAAAAACCAGGATTCGGGATAAGTATTTTTTCTTCATTGTTTCCTGTTTTTGGTCTTAGTGTTACGACGTTGCTGCCTCTGATATGGAAGAACGAATATGTAAGCCTGATATGTAAAACAATAGGGGAGCCCGCTATTATCATGCTGCTGTCACTGGTGATATGTACTTATACTTTGGGTATCAGGACAGGTAAGGATATGAAGGCTATTATGAGTGAATTTACAGAGGCCATTAAAGATGTTATTCTGATTATACTCATTATCGGCGGTGCCGGTAGCCTGAAAGAAATAATGATGGTCAGTGGTGTTAGTCAGACTATTGTAGAGAGCCTGAGCCAGATTAACGTTCACCCTTACTTGCTTGCATGGTTAATGGCAGCGTTGATAAGAATATGTGTAGGGTCAGCTACTGCTGCAGGCTTAATGACAGCAGGCGTTTTGTTGCCCATGCTCCAAATGAGCAGTCTGGATCCTAATCTTTTGGTACTCGCTATCGGTGCAGGCAGTCTCATGTGCTCACATGTAAACGACCCCGGATTCTGGTTATTTAAAGAATATTTTGGAACCAGTATGAAGGATACTGTGAGATCATGGACTGTTATGGAATCTCTGGTTTCTGTACTTGGAATTGTTTTTATTTTTATACTTAATACTATTATACATTAAAAAAATATGATGAATTTGTTACCGCAGGAAAAATTTGAAACACTCGGATTGTCTCTACCTCCGGCTCCTGCGCCGCTGGGGATATACAAACCTTTTTTAGTAGATGGTAAATATCTGTATCTGTCCGGACATGGTCCGGTGCAGGATGATAAATCACTTATCATCGGAAGAATAGGGGAAGATATGGACATAGAGCAGGGGAAGCTTGCTGCAAGACAGGTAGGTTTGACAATGTTATCCACAATTGTTACGAATTTCGATAGTCTGAATGCCGTAAAAAGAGTAGTGAAAGTATTCGGTATGGTTAACTGTAGCCAGGATTTTTTGAGGCACCCTTACATCATCAACGGGTGTAGTGATCTTTTTGCAGAAGTGTGGGGAAAAGAGAATGGTATAGGTGTGAGAAGTGCAGTGGGAATGGGGTCATTACCGGATAACATTCCTGTTGAGGTAGAAGCTGTTTTCGAATTATATTAAATAATTTTTGAATGAAAGATAGTACCTCTTCCATAAAAATAACAACATTTGGTGAATTGCTTCTGCGGATGCAGGTTTCCGGAGGAAACAGATTTACACAGGCTAAAGATTTACAGGTTTATACAGGTGGCGCTGAAGCCAATGTATGTATCTTACTTTCACAATTGGGACTCAATACTCATTATGTTACGAGGTTGCCGGATAATGATCTTTCAAAACTTGCACTGAGTGAACTTTATAAATACAAGGTTGATACTTCGGACTGCATATTTGGTGGTGAAAGAATGGGATTGTACTTTGTAGAGTCTGGTAATTATGTAAGAGCATCACAGGTAATTTACGATCGTAGTAATTCCGCGTTTTCTACTATTCGCGAAGATGAAATTAACTGGGATGCTGTATTGGCAGATTCTACCTTATTTCATTGGTCGGGAATTAGCCCCGGAGTTTCTCTTAATGCAGCATTGATGTGCAAGAAAGCGATATTGTGTGCTCATGATAAGAACATTGGTATATCTTCTGATTTTAATTTTCGTTCTAAATTGTGGCAATACGGTAAACATTCTTCCGAGATTATGCCGGGATTGCTTTATTACAGTACAATAACAATAGCCGATTTGGATTCAGCTGAAATATATTTTGGAATTACCACGAGTAAGAATGATTCGCATTCCGACAGATTCCTTAAGGTATATGAGTCTCTGAAAGAAAAAATGCCATACCTGAAGACGCTGGCTATGAGTTTCAGGAGTTCGGAAGATGCAACACAGGTATATTACGGAATGTTGTTACATGAAGGTCGGTTGTATGAATCTAAAAAAGCAAAGCTGCATGTAATTACTGATCAGATAGGTACCGGTGATGCTTTTTGTGCAGGCCTGCTTTACGGTCTTACCAATAGTTTATCCGGACAGGAAACTATTGATTGGGCAATAGCCTGCGGAGCACTAAAGCAGAGTGTTCCTGGTGATTTTGCCATTATTACTCCAGCAGAAATACAGCATTTTATTAATCACAATTCCAGTAACCGAATTAACAGATAAAGACTTATGTATGATATTTTAAAAGAACAGGGAGTGCTTCCTTTGATTACAAAAATTGGAATTGAAACAGCTAAAATATTAGTACAGTCTGCTGCCGATTCAGAAATTAAAATAATAGAGTTTGCAGCCCGATCCGAAGATTCAAAAGAAGTGTTTGCCCAAATGGCGCAGTTCAGAAATGCACGTAATCTGAAAGTCAAACTAGCTGTGGGTTCGATTCTTAGTGCAAAAGATGCAGCAGAATATCATAAGTTGGGAGCAGATTGTATTGTGTGTCCGCATATTGATCCTCAGATTGCAGTCTACTGTAATGAAAATAATCTGTACTGGATCCCGGGGGCAGCAACGTTAAATGAAATTTTGCATGCTAACAAACTGGGGGCTGAAATAGTGAAGCTTTTTCCGGCCGATGCAATAGGTGGCGTGAACTATGTGAAAGCAATAAAATCTCCGTTTCCTCAATTGAAATTGATGCCTACAGGCGGAGTCCGTTTGGATGAAGATAATTTACATGAATGGTTTTCAGCGGGAGTTGTGTGTGTAGGAATTGGATCGCATTTGTTTTCAGCAGAAACTTTGGCTAATCTGAATTATCAGAAAGCACTTGGAGTATTTAAATATTTAAAAGACACGGTACAAAAAATTAAGAATCAGCATGGAACAAAAATGGTGGGAAATAAATCCTGATATCCTTATAGATACCCCCTTTCTGGCAATATATCCGGATCGTATCCGGTATAATATAGAAACGCTTATCGCATCTGTGAACGGAGATCTGACAAAGTTAAGGCCACATATAAAAACACATAAGCTTGGTGAAATTT
>ENA-OOOT01000030-OOOT01000030.1-human-oral-metagenome-genome-assembly--contig:-NODE-30-length-8549-cov-6.544408_pt1 | contig 8549 bp, 9 predicted proteins | sample MGYA00245258_ERZ501125 | MGnify/ENA primary metagenome ERZ501125 (study PRJEB25959, sample SAMN05335001) | human oral metagenome | host: human-associated | place: USA: California | collected 2014-03-29... | reverse complement strand
TACTAATAATATCAAGCCAGAATAGAACAAACAATAAATAGCCATAATGTGCAAGAAAAGAATCCGCTCGTCGGAATAATTATGGGATCAGATTCGGATCTGCCAAAGATGAAAGCTGCTGCTGAAATTCTCGAAGAATTTGGTGTGCCTTTTTGAAGTTACAATTGTTAGTGCTCATAGGTACGTATTATAAGTTAATTTGGTTGCGTGTAGCTTGTTGTAACGGCTGAATTTCAGAACTCCGGATCGCATGTTCAAGTACGCTAAAGAAGCTCACCAACGCGGATTGAAAGTCATTATAGCAGGTGCTGGTGGTGCTGCGCATCTTCCTGGCATGGTCGCTTCTCTTACTGCTCTACCGGTAATCGGTACGAAATTCGCTTACAAAATTCTTGGAGGCGCCTTAATTGCTCTTTCTTACCGTTATTAGCTTACTTGGCTATTTATTGTTTGTTCTATTCTGGCTTGATATTATTAGTATTATTTACGTTTGTTTGTAGGTGTTCCGGTCCGGATCGAGCCGTTAGATGGTTCAGACTCGTTGCTATCAATTGTTCAAATGCCTAAAGGCATTCCAGTAGCAACAGTCGCGATCAACAATAGCACGAATGCAGGTCTATTGGCCGCTAGAATTGTCGGTACATTTGATCGCGCAGTGTTTGAAAAAATGCAGCAGTATCAACAAGGATTGAATGACATGGTCGAACAGAAGGTTGAAAAGTTAGAAAAAGTTGGCTGGAAGACTTATACACCGTAGTGAAGCTCAGTATTTGTTGCGATTTTAAATTTTAATAAAATTTTGAGAAGCGGATGCAACCGACAAGGATTTTGTCTAAGATTACCCAGACTAACGGGTCTATTTACAGAAAATACAACAAAATTAATTACTTTACAATGCAATCGCCCAATTCTTTTTCAAAGGCTCTATTTGATCTTTTAGCATATCCGTTTCCTGTGAACGATGTAATCGGATCAGATCTGAGTCTTGTGAAAGAATTCTTAATTGATCCTTCTTACCTTAATGAAAAACAATTGAATTTGTTTACTGAATTTTGCGTGTGGTTTGCCTTGATGTTCTTGATAGAACTGTAATGCAGCATTCGAATCGTAAAAGTTGATCCTGCATCCGCACCACCATTAGTTTGATTCAACACCCAATTATACTACAACTTCATATACTTACTCAAAGCTCGTCTCGCCTATCTTCTCGCATTCTTTGATTGAGCCTCGTATCGCGTCATTGATGTACGCAGTAATTTCAGTAACTGAGCCAGTCACGTTGCGCATGGCGAGTTTAGGGCTCGATAAGTCATATGGACTCTCACATACCCTATCATATTTATCAATCTCGAGACTAGGATATTGTTGTCGGAGCCTAGCTAAGGTCCTAGACGCAAAAAGTATGGTTTTAGTACTATTACCGAGGCAGATCTAGTGTCATGAAAGACGTACCTCTCCATCATTGTGTGCGAATTAAACGCAACAACGCAGCACGAGTAATTCTTTTCCAAGAATATTCCTTTGATCTCCGATAAATCTCGTTCAAGTGCGCTGTACAGATCGAACAAACTGATCACGCGTTCGATGCCACCAATAATCAAATTGTTCGTGAGCTTAACGACTGCACTCGGCGTGGCCACTGTTTGCATTGACGTTCTGATCGATGGCGGTGTTTGAGCTAAATTTAGCTGTCGTGGCCTGTCATCTTCATCGCGGCTGTCAAGCGAGAATTCATCGTGTCGCTGGGGTGAAAAAGAATTCAAGCCGTTGCTCTCGATTTTGACACCAGCTTCTTGGTCTGGCGTGGCTATTACCAAATGAGGATATGAGCGGCGAAGGTAGCGTTGTGCTCGTTGAAGTTCTGCGGGAAATTTAAACGTCACATAGGCATTCTCTATAATTTCCAAATTAGGATTAGTATTTGAAATTATTATATTGTCATAAAATACTTACGTTCACCGACGAAGAAACTTTTCAAATCAAACGGCGCTAAAATGGCGCGAATCAATGGACCGTCGAAATTTCCTTGAATACGCAAGTCATCTGAACAAAGAGCGGCATATTAATATGACGCAAGATATATTATAAAACCACAATTCCATAGTGCCACGAATAAGACATTCTTCAATTTGTGAAAAAATTATTTCAGCTACCACGTGGCAAAAATTACTTTCATTACAAATATGGTAATTTGTGGCCAAAGACGAAGTAATAAATATTACGTAATAAATATTAACTTACATGGTCCAGCAGTAGTCAATGCAGCAGGTATTCTAGTCTTGGCTGCAAACTGCACAATATCTTTGATTTTTTGCTCTGACCTTCAAAAAAGTCGTGCAACAAGTTCATTAAAATCAGCTGATGGCGCACTGCCAAGGCCTCAGTGGCACTCGAAGACCGCGTTGAATCACGTGCTGCAAATAAATTGAGGTGCACTGTCGTGAAATGATTTTCAAACTTGACGATGAACGACTTCAAGGTTGATATTTGCAGTTCTTTTTCTGCAAGTATTTTGCTCAATTCTGTTTCGCGCATTTGCAGCTTTTTTTGTTCTTCTTGCACCATGCCTTCTTTAATACGAAGTTGACGGCTCAGATCTTCTTTCTCGCGGATCTGATGCTCCAATGATTTCTGCAAATATAACGCATAAATATAAACGCTATATATTAATAAATGAATTATTTGCAAATTTGAATTTAAATTAAGGTAGATCTTAGATCTAAGATCTCATTTCGAAGATCGGAAAGTCTATCTAATGGTGCTAATATATTAAAGTACCTGAGTATTCGTCAACCGCGAGTTTAATAAGTTAATTTCGCCTTGCATGGTCTGTTTGACTTGTTTCAAAGTTTCTTCGTGATTTTTATCCTTTCGCATTAACTCGGCTAATTTGCCCATTAATTCATCGTTTTCTTTTTCTAAGTTCTCGACTTGAACAGCTTTGTTTTGAAGCTCTTTTTGCATTGCCGTGTACCGATCATCGCGGTCCTATAAAGTAAATTTTAATTAAAAAAGATCGGGATTTCTGTCTTTTTGTTGGAGACCAAAAATAGCAGCTCGATGAATGGGAAGTTAATCCTTACCTTATTTTGTTTTTTTAGTTGCTCTATCTTGTTCGTAGATTCTAATTGCGCTTCCTGAAACGAGAACGATTAAATCAATAAATTGTTAAAAATCAGAAAAAATAATTCTGTCGCTTATTAACCGTTCATAAGCTTCCTTTAATTACGAAAAAACAAAACTAACGTACCTCTATTTTTTTCTGGCTCTCTGAAGTGATTCTCATATTTTCCTGTTGCAGATCCGCTAATTGCTTTTTCAGTTCTGTAATTTCCTTGTCTTTTCCTTGCAACCGACCCTTCCATATGCTTTCATCGATATTATTTACAACTGGTGCAGGCTTAGGTACATTAACAACCGGTTTTGGTTGCGCAGGAACGACGGGCTGAGGCGGCGGCTCATCAGATCGAGCTTTCTTTTTCACCGGCTGAATCTCTTCTAGCGAAGAATCTTCCTCTTCCTCGACTTTGCGTTTTACAGTCGCGACCTTGCGCCCAAATAAATTGATCATCGCTCGTGTCGTTCAGATGGCGCCAAAAAATAAAATGTCATTTACAGAACGGTCAAATTTATTTTAACGTGAACGCAACAACCATGCCAATTTGCATTTTATCCTCAATTTCACTACGAAAATAGCAATGCACCCTCGATAGCCAAGCCATTCCAATTCAGATTTCAGATGAGCAACAATGGTACGTCTCCTAATTTTAAAATTACAAATAAATAATTACCAAAACAAAAATTACAATAATTTATATTAAGGGTCATTATATTGCGATGCTTTGAAGTATCACAATGGATTGACCCTTTTCGTTGGAGGAATCCTATTTTGAATTAATTAAGACTCAGAAAAGATCTATTAATATAAATAATGCGAGTTATTTTTTCACGCCTTAATTAATTTAACGCCAAACCAGGACGACGGAGCGGAGCGCGGGATCCAAATTAAGCGAAAGAACCTTTTTCTCCAGCATTTACTTTTCAGCAACTAGAGGTGCACGACAATATGAGTGAATTAAAGTCACGCAAAAAACAATATGAAGTCTGGCCCTCGAACAACAAGTTCTTTTGTAGCGGTCGATTAATTTCTGGGCCAGATTTCAAAACCTCGATTGGAACTGCAGCGTCCTTAATAGTGCCTAAACCCTTTATACTCGCTTTTATGTAAGTACACTACTAAAACGACGCATTTCCAAATTTTAGACTTAATTTTCAATGTAAATCTGACAACAAAAATTGTAACAGCATCCCGAGTCTTATGGAACAATTGTCTTATGGTTGGGTGTTATTTATATTCGATCCATTGATATGGATTCATGCTATCGTCCTCTTATTCTTGGTTGGGTTCTCTGATCCCGGAATTATCCCTCGCCAACCCGATCCAGCCACGAACGGTACGTTGTGCCCTTCTATCGCCTTTCTGTCATATATAATAACCTTGTACTGGTTTACATACAAAATTCTCGTCAGCTACTGTTCGACCGTAACTTAACATTTAGTAACATTCTTCGACCAACAGCGAATCCATTTGCGTACGAAGAAAATAAGCCACTGCCGTTCAAAATGGTGACTATAAACAACATTAAAGTGCAGCTCAAGTACTGCGGTAAGTCTTCGCGATCATCAAGCCTCGAAGCTCGAATCTAGAATATCATTTCCTTTTTTGGAATCCTACGGTATCTAGCTACCAGAATACGCCTTAATAATCTTATATCTTTATTATTTAATATCTTATAAGGTCTATATTAATTTCTATTGTTTAATAGAAACATGTCATTTGTACCGTCCACCACGAGCCGTACATTGTGGCGTGTGCGACAATTGCGTGGAAAAATTCGATCATCATTGCCCGTGGCTCGGTAATTGCATTGGCAAGCGCAATTATAGGCACTATTTGTGGCTATTAACGAGTATTATGGTCAATTTGTTATGGACTATTGGACTTGCTGCCACGGATCTGGCCTTACGTGTTATAAATAGTCAACAGAGCGGTCTGGATGCGTTCATCAATATCGTCTTATCGAACCCTGCTGACGTCATACTAATACTCTATTGCCTCGTTGCTGTTGGTCTCGTATCGCCACTATTCATCTTTCATATTAGACTCGTCTCTAATAATATGACTACGAACGAGAAGGTAAGGCTAAAATACGAACAGCAGTGTTTCTTTCGCTACAAAATTTTATCAATTTTATTTTGCCGTTCACTGAAATTCAATGCTTCTCTTTTTTGCCTGCATTTATTACTGAAACTAATTTCTAATTCCTCGTTTAGTTAAAGAAAGTTTATCGCGGCAAACCAAATCCATTCGATAAAGGCTCTTGTCGTAATTGGAACGAAGTCTATTGTGCCCCTACCTTCCCCAGTTCTATTGCGCCTCGCGAGTATGTCGCAGATCCGATCGAACAACGTGCTACGCCAAACGACGAGAACGTGTAATAATAGCCTATAAGAATCTTGTACTATAAATGATATATTTTCCGGCAATAATAATCGTCGTTATATTCGCTGAATTAGAAAAAAACACGTGCAGCAAAATACGTCAAGTTCTTCTGATTGGTCATTTGCTTCTCAGTGCTCATACTCAACTCAGCGTCTCATTTTATTTTAGTTACAAACTGACTAATCACAAGTTAACTAAACACGGAGCTTCTCAACGTTATTTTGCCATAGTGGAAGAACTCCTCAAAGTCGAATGGCACAAAGGAATACGACGCGTATTTGAAAATGTTTGACCATACTTCGATTGGCAAAATGAACGAGTTTGGTTTCATCAAGATCATTTTGATCAGCGTGCAAGTGTTTGTTATGATAAAATCTTGTTCATGTCTGTTCTTTGCTAAACATTCTTGGATCTCCACATTGTTTTCGGTTCCGTCAATCCATCGTAGAGTTTTGTTGACGTGCCCTAGATCGATCAATGCTTCCATAATTGGATCTGGAACTCTTTTGACTCCCAAAATCGGTCCAAGATTTATATGCGTCAAGCCTCTATTGTATTGCAATTCTTGTATGAAGTAGACAATTTTGTCGGTAATTGCTTCGCCAGCCAAATAAAACGATAACTTGCGCAATGTCGTATTATCCTTCAATCCGTTGGATAAATAAACACTCGTAAATGGATTTGAATAGGAGACTGCTGGTAGGTTCAATTCCATTAGTGTTTTATTTTCTTCGAGGAAATTTTGTAACGCTTCTAGATCCAAGGATTCGTTTCTTTCAGCAGCATTTGTTGCAAATCTCAATGACTTTAGTGTTCTATTTGATTTTAATTCTGAGAATAACGTTGTCCCGGTCTCTGGTGAACAAGAAACAACTGATAAATATTCGAGACTCGTATTCGTCGATAACTTGAGGTCTATTATTGAACTATTTGTCATAAATGATCCATCTAATTTCAATCTTTTGATGGATTTGTTCGTTTGAAGAATTTCTCCGAGCAACGCGTAGTTCGTGGATTTGGATCTGAATTCTAAACTCTGAAGCAATATGCAACTCTCGAAGGCCTTCTTTAACTCGTCTAGTTGGATCTTATTGTTTCTTATTGTTAAATGCTTCAATTTGTCTCTTCGGATGAGGCGAGCAAGATATTTGAGATGCGGATTTAAGTCGGATCCAGTCCATAATTTGAAGCTCGTAATAGAATGGCTATATTTTAATATATTTCGAATATATTTCATAGTTTCAGCGCTGTTAATGCTTTGATTCTTGAGTTTGAATTTTTTGACGGTACGATTATTCTTCAATGCAGCTGCCAAAGCTCTTAATTGTCCATTTGTGCTTAAAAATGTATCTAATTCTAATATTTCGAGCTGAGAGCTTTCTAGGCCCTTGCAAAATCGATTGAAACACGCATCTGGAATGTCGCATGCTGTAAACCTCAGCTTCTTAATCCGTGGGTTTGTTGAAAGAATTTTGACAATATCTTCCATAATATTCAGTTCAAAGCGTATTCCGTCAAAAAGCATTGTCGTGACAGAGAGATCGGGCCTTGACAGATCTTCAATTAATTTGGTGCGCTGTTTTTTATCATGCAAATTATTCGAGCCACGAAATAATAGTGTCTTAATATTATAGGTTAATTCGCTGCTACTATTCCAATCAATTAGTGACTGCGGAGCGAACGGAATCCAGCGCCGCTTCACTATTTTCGACTCCTAAATATTAAAAATTAGGCAAATATCTGTAAATAAATAATTTAGTTCAATTTAATGGTGTCTATATTTTCGATTTTGAAATAAACTCAAAATTATCAAAGATCTCTGCTTTCTTACCGAGATCCAATTCACTTTATTTCTTCGGTGCGCCATGGCCACTCTATTATCTATCGTTGATTTACTTGCCACTCCAAATTTATAAGCCAAGCAGGACTATTGAATCACTTTTTTCTTGTTCGCTGAAACGAGGAACCCGCTCGTCACATTTTCATTCTAATTCTAGTCTGAAACCCAAAATCTTACATGTAATGGTGGTGTGGTGATGCATTATTAATGTTTAAAACATGGCATATTTTTCGTTTTGGTGAATCGATCTTACCACAGCACTGTACAAGTCTCCACAATAAGCTTCACTTTTGTCATAGATCGAAAAAATTCTCGAGTTCGAAGGCACGTTGGCATCTGGTGTGATTTAATGGTTGACACACGATCACCAAACCACTGGTCGAACTCTACTAAAGTAATATGCATCTGCTTACCAATATAATGTATTAAAAAGACATGAGTTAGCTTCGTAAGTTAAATCGAAAGGCATTTTTGTTTGTGTCTGTCTTCACCGAACTTCGAAGACTGTATGTTTCCAAGAGATTGTACACGTAAATTTTAGCGAAAACTAAATTGACGATTTTTAGGAGCGCCGATAATTTTATTATTAAGCAATATTAAATAACGCGAACACATCTCATGAATGCACGACGAGGCAAAGAATATGACCCCAAGGTTGCTTCGGAAGTAAAGAGACAAATGACGCTAAGAAAGAAGCACCGAGGAGGCCATCAAAAAACCGTTGATGAAATTAAAGATCAGATCGGCATTCGCTCCCGAACAACGATTTACAACATAGCAAAGCGGGACAATACTGCCGAGGGGCGATTGAAACGGAGGAAGAAGAAGGGAGCTCGCAGATTGCTCACTACGAAGCAAGAAAAGATCGTTTGTGGCTACCTCTTGACCCGTGCCGTCGTACACAAAAACACTTCATCGGCAGTTCTCCATTCCTTCATTCGAGAGCACTTTGATATCAATGTAAGACCTTCTTGGATATCTACATTTGTTGCCCGTAATAGTATGAGCTTTCGGCGAGCAAAGTCAAAGCGAAAAGCGAACATTGAAGAAGAGGATGAAATTTCAATGAGAGAATTTCTTCAACGAGTCCATGCAAAGAAGAAAGAGCCAATTCAGATATGCTGCATCGACAAAACATCAATATACTCACAAACGGTCTATCCGTTGCAAATAGGACCAAAAGGAGGGTACGTTTAAGTAAAAAAA
>ENA-OOOT01000029-OOOT01000029.1-human-oral-metagenome-genome-assembly--contig:-NODE-29-length-8562-cov-24.531120_pt1 | contig 8562 bp, 8 predicted proteins | sample MGYA00245258_ERZ501125 | MGnify/ENA primary metagenome ERZ501125 (study PRJEB25959, sample SAMN05335001) | human oral metagenome | host: human-associated | place: USA: California | collected 2014-03-29... | reverse complement strand
AAAAGATGAAGTAGAAAACTGGGGATGGGACAGTAAAACTATTTATTTTACTTCAAGCAGAAATAATAATTTCGGAAGCTTTAAAACGACTATAGAAGGGAAAACTCCACAAAAGCTTTTCAACAACTATTTTAATAATACTAATGGACTGGCAGAAACTCCTGCGGGGGAATATCTGTTTACAAGTTCTATGGAAAGTGCAAATCAGACTTACCGCAAACGTTACAAAGGAGAAAACAATCCCGATATTCTGGGCTATAATCCGAAGGCCAATACTTTTAAACAATACACCAATTACGAAGGAAAAGATTTCAATCCAAGTGTAGATAAAAATGGTATTATTTATTTTATTTCAGACGAAAATAATAACGAATACAATCTTTATAAAATAGAGAATGGCAAAAAAACAGCATTAACACAATTTGATACTTCTATCAAAAAACCTTTTGTTGCAGCAAACGGATCTAAAGTAATCTTTGAAAAAGACTATCAGCTTTACATATATGATGTAGCTTCAAAAAACACAAAGCTTCTGAATGCCAGTCTGAATACGAATAAGACACTGGAAAAAGAGCAGAACTTTAGTGTAGACAATACTATTTCCTATTACGATGTGTCACCAGACGGTAAAAAAATGGCTTTTGTAAGCCGCGGAGTATTATTTGTTTCTGATGTTGAAGGAAAATTCACACAACAAGTTTCCGATGGTAAAGAGCGTGTAATGGAAGTAAAATGGTTAAAAGATAACCGCACATTACTTTTCAGTCAGACCGATAAAGGTTACCAAAACTGGTTTACAATTTCTGCAGACGGGAAAGGACAACTAAAGCAATTAACTCACGATGCCCGCAATAACCGCAGTATCACACTTAATAATGATCTTTCAAAAGCTGTTTATTTGAGTGGCCGTGATGAAGTCAGATTATTGGATTTAAAAACCTTTACTTCCAATACTATTGTAAAAGATGAGATTTGGGCATTCCAAAATTCAAGACCATCTTTTTCACCGAATAATGAATATGTATTATTCTCTGCAAAAAGAAATTTTGAACTGGACATCTTTGTCTACAACATTAAGAAAGGCCAAACTATAAATCTTACCAATACCGGAGTTTCTGAGGAAGATCCTTATTGGTCTCCAAATGGGAAGTATATCTACTTTGCAAGTGACAGAACCAACCCATCCTACCCTTTAGGTATGCAAAAATCCAATATTTACCGGATGGCTCTGGATTGGTTCGACGAACCTTATAAGTCTGAAAAGTTTGATAAACTATTTACAGAGGAAGCAAAAGAAACTAAACCTGCAGATACTGCAAAGGATACAAAAAACAGTAAGGATAAAAAGGCTAAAGAAACTAAAAAAGAAGAAGTTACTGATAAAAAAGAAGAGAAAGAGCCCGTAATTAAGGAATTAAAAGTTAACCCTGAATATGCTCTGGAAAGAATTGAATTGGTAACTGACAGATACGGATATCAGGAAGATCCGACAGTTTTCGCTGATGATAAAAAAGAAATTCTGTTGTATAATTCCAATCAGGACAACGGAAAAAGGCAACTTTATAAAAAGGTCTTCACTGATTTCGAACCTGCAAAATCCGAGAAGGTATTTGATAAAGCAGCCTATTATATCACAAAAAATAATAAAAATCTTTTCGCGCTAATAGAAGGCAATATTTATAAAATGTCTTTAGCGGCTTTAAAACCTGAAAAACTAAACATCCAGTATACTTTCAATAAAGACCTGGCTTCGGAATTTACCCAGATGTATGATGAAACCTGGACAGGTGTTGAAGAGAATTTCTATGATGAGAAATTCCATGGCATTAACTGGAAAGCCAAAAAGGAACAATATGCTAAGTATGTTCCTTTTGTAAACAACAGAAATGATCTGAGAATTTTGCTGAATGATCTTTTGGGAGAATTAAACTCCTCACATACCGGATTCTCTTCAGTCGGAAAAGAAGAAACCAAGCAGCTGAATTACTTTACAAACGAAACAGGAATTATCTTCAAGAAAGATCAACCTTATACAGTAGAAAGTATTGTACGAAAATCGCCGGCATTCCTGTCCGGAGTGGACATTAAGCCAGGAGATCAGTTAGTAACTGTAAATGGCAAAAATATTGATACCCGTGAAAACCGTGAGTCTTATTTTGCTACTCCTAAAAAATTGGATGAATTAGTTCTTATTTTCAATCGTGGTGGAAAAAATATCACAACAAAAGTACACCCTGTTTCGAATATGGAGCTAAAAGGCTTGCTTTATGATGACTGGATTTTCACCAACCGTCAGCGTGTTAACCAGCTTAGTAACAATCGTATTGCTTATTCGTACATGAAAAATATGTCTACAGATGAGCTGGATCGCTTCCTACTGGATATGGTAGAACAGGAGAACAGAAAAGATGCTGTCATTCTCGATTTGCGATATAACACAGGTGGAAATGTTCATGATAAAGTACTAAATTTCTTATCACAGAAACCTTACCTGCAGTGGAAATACCGTGAAGGAAAAATGACAACACAGCCAAACTTTGCTCCTTCTGGGAAGCCTATAGTACTGTTAATTAATGAAAGTTCTTTAAGTGATGCAGAGATGACAGCAGCAGGATTTAAAGCCTTGAAACTTGGAAAAATTATAGGACAGGATACTTACCGATGGATCATCTTTACTTCAGGAAAAGGTCTTGTAGACGGATCTTCTTACAGACTACCTTCCTGGGGAACTTATACACTGGACGGACAGAATCTGGAAAAGACTGGTGTAAAACCAGACATTTATATTAAAAACACCTTTATGGACCGACTACAGGGGAATGATCCACAACTGGACCGGGCCATTCAGGAAATATTAAAAGACTTAAAAAAATAAAATGCGAATAATCCCGGCTATAGATATTATTGAAGGAAAATGTGTACGCCTGTCACAGGGAGATTATGACACCAAGAAAATTTATAATGAAAATCCTCTGGAAGTAGCCAAAGAGTTTGAAGACTATGGAATCCGGTATCTGCATCTTGTGGATCTGGATGGTGCAAAATCCAAACAGATTATCAACTACAGAACACTGGAAGAATTAGCTTCAAAGACTTCATTACAGATTGATTTTGGTGGTGGTATCAAGTCTCAAAAAGATATTGATATTGCCTTTGAATGCGGTGCTAAGCAGATTACCGGTGGAAGTATAGCTGTACAGGAACCTGAAATATTTACTAAATGGATTGAGGTTTATGGGGCTGAGAAAATAATTTTGGGGGCTGACTGTAAAAACCGAAAAATTGCTACCCATGGCTGGCTGGAATCCTCAGAACTGGATGTTATAGATTTTATCCGGGATTATAAGCAAAAAGGTATTTCTTACGTTATATGTACAGATATTGCAAAAGACGGTATGCTGGAAGGAACCTCCAATGAGTTGTATAAAGAAATACTGTCGGGCACTGCTGTAAAACTTATTGCTTCCGGTGGGGTTTCCAATATTGAAGATCTGCGTCTTCTTAAAGAAATAGGCTGTGAGGGGGCTATTCTCGGAAAAGCCATTTATGAGGGCAGAATAAAACTAAAAGAACTTCGTGAATTACTTTCATAAATGAAGTATTGCAAATTTTAATGAAACGGATGAAATATTTAAAACTGATAGGTATACTACTGTTGTTTTCAGTAAAGCTAAAAGCTCAAACGGATGCCATTAATATTATTCAGAGACCAATAGAATTCAATCAGGAGCGTATTGACCTTAGTCTCGACTATATGCGTACCCATTATGATATCGTGCAGAAAACACCAACAATAAATCCTTTAATGATTGTACTTCATTATACGGAAGTTGGTACGTTGGAGCATAATATCCGATATTTCAACAATACTTACCTCAACGGGCGTAAAAATCTGTCTCGCGAAAGTGCACTGAATGTCTCTTCACAATTCATTATTGATCGTGATGGGAGTATTTATCAGTTAATGCCGCCTACCCAGTTTGCAAGACATACCATAGGACTTAACTATTGTGCTATAGGTATTGAGAATATCGGAGGTAGTAAGCAGCCTCTAACAGAAGCACAGGTAGAAGCCAATGCAAAGCTGGTCCGCTACCTTACCAAAAAATACGCTATACAGTATCTTATTGGTCATTCTGAATATGGCATATTCCGGAATTCATCTCTATGGAAAGAGAAGAACCCGAATTATTTTACCGAAAAATATGATCCCGGAGCCAGTTTTATGCAAAAAGTAAGAGCCAAGATCCAGGATCTTCATTTGAAAAGTACCCCGTAATAAAGGATTATAAATATTTAATGATCTGAGAAAAGTAATAACATAAAGAGCTAACCAAAAACATGCTAAAAAAGAGAATCATACCCTGTCTGGATATAAAAGACGGAAAAACCGTAAAGGGCATTAACTTCGAGGGATTACGCGATGCCGGTGATCCGGTAGTATTGGCTCAGAAATATGTAGAAGAAGGAGCAGATGAACTTGTATTTCTGGATATTTCTGCTACGCAGGAAAAGCGTAAAACATTGGCTGATTTAGTCGAAAGGATTGCACAGGAGATTAATATTCCGTTTACTGTAGGCGGTGGTATCAACTCCGTAGAAGATGCAGCAACTATTATAAAAGCAGGTGCCGATAAAATTTCCATAAACTCTTCAGCAGTTAAGAATCCGCAGCTGATCAGTGATCTTGCAGCTCGTTTTGGCAGTCAGTGTGTTGTTGTCGCCATAGATACCAAAAGTATGAATGGTACAGAAAAAGTATTTGTAAGCGGTGGGAAAATAGAAACGGAGCTTGAAACCTTAATCTGGGCAAAAGAAGCTGAAAAATTGGGTGCAGGAGAAATCCTGTTAACGTCTATGAATGCTGATGGTACAAAAAACGGATTCGCACTGGATATAACACAACAGATTGCCCAGCTAATCAATATTCCTGTAATTGCATCCGGAGGAGCCGGTAAAATGGAAGACTTTAAAGAAGTTTTTGAAAAGACTAAGGCCAGTGGTGCTTTAGCAGCGAGTATATTCCATTTTGGAGAAGTACCAATTCCACAACTTAAACAATATCTAACTCAACAAAATATTCCGGTAAGATGGAAATAGATTTTAATAAAAACAAAGATGGTTTAGTTCCGGTTATTATCCAGAACTATCTGACCGAGCAGGTTCTTATGCTGGGTTATATGAATCCTGAAGCCTATAATAAAACCAAAGAAGAAGGAAAAGTCACCTTCTTTTCCCGCTCAAAAAACAGGTTATGGACAAAAGGAGAAACTTCCGGGAATTTTCTGGAAGTGAAAGAAATCTTATTGGATTGTGATCAGGATACTTTACTTATAAAAGTAAAGCCTAATGGCCCAACATGCCATACTGGTAGTGTATCATGTTTTGGGAGTCAGTCCCGAAAAGGATTTTTATACGAATTGCAACATGTAATTTCGGACAGAATAGATAACAATATCGAAAGTTCTTATACCAATCAACTATACAAAAGAGGGATTAATAAAGTAGCTCAAAAGGTTGGTGAAGAAGCAGTGGAGGTAGTAATTGAAGCTAAAGACAATAACGACGATTTATTTAAAAATGAATCAGCAGATCTCCTCTATCACTATCTTATTCTATTAAAAGCCAAAGGTTTTACTCTGGAAGATATAGAAGCTGTCTTACGCGAAAGACATTAAATTTATAAAATAGCCGGAAGTAATATCCGGCTATTTTTATGTTATTGTTTTCTCCATTTTATAATTAGTCAGCTCAACTCCTTCAAGATATACTTTTTGTTCTTTTAATATTTCAAAACCAATTTTTTGAAAAAATGGTTTAGCCGTTATACTAACATCTGCCATTAACAGAGATTGTTTTTCTAACAGCGCTTTTTCTTCAATAGCTTTATATAGTCTTTTAGCAATTCCCTGATGCTGATAATCTGCATGGATATACAAATAATCAATATAATATCCATCTTTTAAAGATATAAAGCCTGTAATCTCACCATCGTATTCAGCAACAAGTATATACTGCCCCGATAGATTGTCATTCCAACGCGGCGTATTTTCTATTCCCGATATCCATACTTCTATCTGATTTTGATTATAGTCCGTACTACATACAGCAGCTATAGTATCTGCACACATATGCTGAATAGTACTTAAATCATTTTTTTCAGCTACTCTTATCTCTATTTCCAATATCTTATATCTTTCTTTAAAAATCTTCCCACCCACCATTTTGCGGATCGTATTTGGCAAACTCTTCTGTATCTGTAAATTCAGAAGCCGTCATACCTGCTTCAAAAGTAGCATCCTGATTCCAGCCGGCGGTAAAATATAATCCTCTGTTCGTAAGCAATGCTCCTACTTCATGCTTATTATTTCTATATTCCAGACCATATTCATTCTTTTGAATTAATCTATAACCATAACTTTCCAGTCTCTTTTTTAACTTATTAACCTGCTCTTCTGTAAAAGCTTCCAGATTCTCTTCATGGTCGAAAAAATTCTCATCCTTTGATTGTTGCTCCCGTTCTTTGGTTTCAATCCTGAATAATTGAATATCGTAGCTCATATTCGTTTAATTTTTTGATATATTTTCTAATATGCTTTAAACAACACGAATTCACAAAGTTTTCATCTAACAATAAAAATTAGCAACATCAACGAAAAAACAAAGGTTTTTCCTTTGTGCCTTATTATTATACATTATTATTGTGTCTTTGATACCATCTATCTTGCTTTACGCAAAGTACAGTTCATACTATTTATAATGCCGGAAAATTCCGAAATCACTTGGTGTCCATAGCGCAGCTTTTTGTCCGGCTACTTTCAGTCCGTCATTTGCCCATGTATTACATGTATACAGGAAATTGTAACTCCCCCTGGCATCATAAAAGGCATCATCATTCCCATACACAGCATTAGTAGGAATAAACATATAATTTCCCTGCTGGTCTTTATCAAATTTACTATCAATATATTCTACCAGTCTTTTGTATTGCGCCACAGTAAGCATAATCTTTTTGCAATCTTCACCTTCCTTCATCCCTTTATAATAAGTTGCGTGCATGGCAGACTGCCCCATCCAAAATGCTGCTTTAAAAGCTGTAGAAAACTTAAGATCTGCCCATGTAGGTGTATCCAGATAAAAGCCTTTGTCCCCCCATCCGAAAGCTATATAATTGAAATCAGTATTTTTTCCTTTAGTCTGTGAAAACAGAACCTTATGACTCCAATCCATTAATTCATGTTTTACAGGAACTACCAGATCCGTATGAACTCCATTAGTCATAATATAAGCTTCTATTAGCTTTGGATCGTCTGTTTTCTCAGCCCTTACAGGAATAAAAGGAATAAAGTAGCCCAATAACAAATATAAAACCACAATACCAACAATACTTCCTACCAGTTTAAGCGACCAGACTAAAATTTTACGCATAGTTTTATCATATTAACATCTGATAAAAATAAAATATTAATCCAGATATTTTACATTTTTCAATTTTATTTCCAAAAACAATTCAAATTTTATTTAAATAAAATAAGGTTGGGGAATCTCCCAACCTTGTTTTAGTATTTCATTGAATAAATCTGGTTTATAAATTATTGAACACACTGAACAATTCTTTTCCCTGTTCCAGTTCCCCCTATCCTTGTATAACCTCCATATGGCTTTTGATTAACTTCAACTGTATTAGATGAAGCAGTATTCCATGTTACTGTATTAAAACTATTCCCATTAATTAAAACAAGTGGATAAAGCTGAGTTCCTCCGTCTCCAGTTTTAACACCATACATAGAAACCTGACCTGTTTTGCTTATAACTATTCTTATTATCGTTCCAGGTTTATTTGAACCTGCTCCCATTGTCCATATTCCGGGAATCCCACCCGCTTCATACCTAGAGCCATCTTGAAAACCAACCGTTTGTGTACCTGCAGCTTTTTCAAACTGAATTTCTTGCTTTGCCAGCTGTGTTCCATTTATAATCATATTAAATGAGTTATCCAGGTTGGTAATATCTAAAACAAATCCAAAATCAGTCGCCGGCATATTGAAAATTTTACTTGTACCAACGGATGATGAATTACTACTGACAGAAAAAGGTGTAGGATCTACATTTTCTCTGCAAGGACCAAATCTAAGGTTTAAATTATATTTCACTCCAGGAATAATTTTAACATCATTCAGAGCTACATTTCCCATTACGCCATCAATAACAACATTATTAACCGTAAGTTTCGCCGTAGATGTATTATCAGAAATAACGAGCGTTGGATCACTAGTCACGGTTTCACTATTAAATGTTTTAAAGTTAACAACAGGTACTGTTGTTCCCGAAGTTGTGTTATAGGTAAGATCTCCGTTAGACAGACTCATATTTGCAGAACTACTCACCGTTCCTATATTAGCACTGCCTACTGCTGAGATTACACCAACTCCCCTCGCATCTAGCTTACTGGTAATAATGCTATATTTATGCTTCAGTACTACATCTATATAATTAGTCCCGTTACCAGATACTGTCATATTTCTTTTGAAATACATAAGATCACCACTTATATTATTTAAT
>ENA-OOOT01000028-OOOT01000028.1-human-oral-metagenome-genome-assembly--contig:-NODE-28-length-8845-cov-2.808901_pt1 | contig 8845 bp, 10 predicted proteins | sample MGYA00245258_ERZ501125 | MGnify/ENA primary metagenome ERZ501125 (study PRJEB25959, sample SAMN05335001) | human oral metagenome | host: human-associated | place: USA: California | collected 2014-03-29... | reverse complement strand
TTTTTTCAATTCCGTTATTATGTCGTTGTATTTTCCACCATATCTTACGACTGAAGTTAGAATTCATGGTAAATTTCTGCTATAAATTCTCCTGGTTTATAAATGTTATTTTGTAACTGTTCATTGTTGATATTATGATCAATAAGATCTTTATATGTTCTTGTTGCGAAATCATTAGTCTTAAACTTTATTTGAGTTTCGCCTTTACGAAAATGGAAAGAACATAGAATTAGGTCTTTCATTAAAATGTCCGATAAAGGGCGAAGAATACAATCTTTCTTCAATGGCTCTACAAAGTATATTATTCCACCATCTGTGAATGAAATCCCTGTCGCTTGTAATAAACTTGAGGTGTCTTCCTCTGTGTTTATTGATTTGGTAATGACGTTTTGGTTTGAATTGTTCATTGAAGTTTTTCAGGATTGGGGTGTGGTTTTCGGTAAATTCAGATTCTCTATGATACTTTTTTAAGCAATCATTAATGATATGGGTTAAGTGGTATGGGTTTACTTTTTTCTTATACTTTGTGAACGCAAAGGTTACATCTAAGTACTCAGGGTTATAATAGTCCTTTGTATCAAAAGTGTAAATATTCATATATTCAACTTTATCATCATGGAATTTGAAGCCATTAAAGTAAAGTACATCATCTTGATACCAGTTGAATTTTATTTCTTCTGGGGCATAGAATAAATATTGATATACATTTTCTACAAAGTTCATATTACCATTTATTTAACGGACATTCTTCTTTTGATTCTACTAAAGCTTTTGCAGGTAAGTAACATCCACATCCAGTTATATTTTTCAGATGTCTAATATTATTTTTTGACTTTTCTTCATCAATCATGACAATTGTCTTTTTGCTATCACACCAATTTTTGCTTCTTAAAAGGCATTCTTCACAAATATCAAGTCTTCTTTGTTGTTCTAATTTTTCTTCTACAGTTATTCCACCAAACAGTTTTAAGATAAGTAGGCGATAATATGCTGTAATAATTTCTACTACTTTTTTCATAAGGTGTTATTTTAAAATCCATTATTATCAGCTTGGTAAATAGGATGTGACATATGGTAAGTTCACCCTTGTGCAGCATTTAGCACCCTATATTGTTTTTAAATTAACTCACTCTTGCACGAAGAGAATAATAATGGATTATTGATTATTAAAAAATACCACCACACTTTAAAAACCAAATAATAAATATGAAAAAACTATGAAAACAACTTTGTAAGACTGGCTTATAACTAAACAACTATACGTGTGGTGGTTAATTTATGTGGCTATTATAGGATTCGAACCTATGACTTCTGTTTTATGAGAACAGCACTCTTACCAACTGAGTTAAATAACCTTTATTTTATGTTTCTTTTAATTGAGAATCCATTTTCATAAGCAAATTCTGGATGTTCCTCTATATATTTATGACATGATGAACAAGTTGGAAGAAAGTATTTTGGATTTAAAAAAAGTTCTTTAGAAACTTTTCCTTTCATGTGATGTACTTCGGTTGCTTTTCTTGTGCAGTTTTCTAGATTAGGTTTACATATATAATTACAGCTTTCTAAAAACTCTTTGCGTATAACCGTGTACTCACTCAATAGTTCTTTGTGTTTTTGGGATATTTTATTTATCGGCTTGTTATTTAAACGTAAGTAACACGGTTTACATAATCCTTTTCCAAAAAGATATTTTTCAGTTTCACAACTTTTACAGATCTTCTTCTTTCTTGGAATCATCATTTTCCAATTTTTCTTTTTCTAGTTTTCTAAGAGCTTCTCTTTCTTTCCATTTGGCAATGTATAATGGCATATTGTCTGGCTGAATTCCGGCTTGCATATCACGTTCAAATAGCTTTCTCATTTCTTTTCTAACCTTTTGTACTTTGGTTGCATACAATCCTAGTTTGTAAGTATCTTTCTTAAACCAGTTTCCAATTCTATATCCTCCTGCATATTTTGGTCGCCTTTCAATTACTGCATATTCTTTAAAAGAAATTGAGTGCCCTTCTAAAACTGCTTCTTCAAATGCTGACATTACATTCTTGATGAAAGAGACTAATTCTTTTTTATTCCATCCTGCTTTGCGCATTTCTGAATAAGAACCAAAAGTCATTTCTCTTACAGGTTCATAAAGTATTTTTTCTATTTCTTCGTGTGTTGCCAAATTTCATCGTTTTATATACACAAATTTACAACGTAATTACTTTAAAAGCAAATTTAAAATACACAAAAAGCAAATTAAATTACATTAAACGTTATTTAGTCACGTCTTCATTGTTTTTTATAAAGTAGCGGATTGCATTTTACAAAATGGTAAATTCCGTCGATAGGGACTTTGAATGTTGTTTTGTCGTTTTTCACAAAAAGTTCCATAATTAATATTTATTTACCAGTTTTCATAAATATTTGAAAATCAATAGTAATTATTCTAAATAAGCTTTTTGTTTTTTGATCGAACGAGCAATATTTTTCTATTTTATGAGTGAGCGGAGCGAGCGAAATAAAATGGGGAAATATTGCGGTAGAGAAACGTACGCAGTAGGTACGAGTATATCTTTAGATATACGAGTATATAGTTCATATTAGAAAAAATAAATAAAATAAAATTAATATCAAAATAAAAAATTGCATTTAACGTAAATATTAACATTTAAAGTAAAAACATGTAGGCTCATGTAAATCATTTTAGCAAATCCACTTTAGGGAATGTGTGCTTGTATTTTGGGGTAAATCCATAAACCTAAATTATGAGTGAACGATTAAAAACATTATTGCAAGAACAAGCAAACCAGCATTCAGATGTTGATTCGCAAGTCACTTCAGTTGATAATCAAACAGAACAAACAGTTGAACAAAATATTGAGCCTTCAAATGTAGACAATGAGGTAGCTCCTCAAAATAATTCTACACAAGAAGTAGACTCTCAAGTTAATATTGCTACTGTCGATAACAGAAACGGGTCAAAAAACGAAGATGTATTTGCTTCTGAAGAAGTTGCAAAGATTAATAATTTTACTTAAAAAAACCCGTCTAAAAACGTTAACGACTTTTACGAACTTACAAAAGACATTAATACAATTCCTGAAGACGATTTAATTCGCCAATATCTTTCTGAAAAAGAAGGAAAACAAAAGGCTGGAATCGAATTGGAAATGAAGAGGATGACTTTGGAACAAGTCCCTGAAATGTCTGATGAAGATTTTGATGATGACTTTGGAGGAGTTTCGCAGAAAGACATTGATCAGATTAATGAACGAAACTTAGAGAAGCAGGCTAAACGTGAGGAACTATTAGCTAAAGCAAAAGCTTTTCATACTGAAAAAGTTAATTCAGAATTATCGTTTGAATCAAATACACAACCAGATAATAATTTATCAAATGATGATTTGGTTAAACAACAACAAGCATATGCACAAGAAGTTCGTGCAAACTATCTCAATGAAATTTATAAAGTAGAAAAAGAAGTGTCTGATATTCCGTTGAATTTCGGAGGTAAGACAGTTTTCTTCACGATGGAAGATGAAGTTAAGTCAAGTATAAGACCATTTGTAGAGAATATTAGCGAAACAGTTAAAGACTATTTCAATGCTGACTATACTCAAGTAACAAATGCAAAATCATTATATGAAGACTTTGCAGCATGGAGAAGCCAACAGTTTAAGCAACAAGTATTTGATTTCATTTATGAACAAGGAGTTGCTGAAGGAATGGAACGACGTGATAAATCAGAAAGAAATATTTCATTCAATAATCGTGAGGTTACTACTCAAAATTCAAACCCAAGAGAAGAACTTGAAGGTCTACGACATGGCGCTCATAAGTCGATACTAAAATAGAAAACTAAAAACCAAAAACACAAATTAGAAATGCCAATCGTAAATCCAACAGTAGATAAACAGTATCTTTTACAGAAGAGTACAGGAGGAAGAAAACCTCTAGTGTCTTCTATGGAAATTGCAGCAGCTACAGCACCAGAATATATTGGTGAAGTAGTGTTGCCAGAAATCGCTAAAAATACCTACTTAGGTTTCTTATTAGCACAAGGAAATGAAATCACTGTAGCAAGTGATCAGTTCAGATATAATGAATCAGAAGGAACTAATATTCCTTTATCAATAACCGGAAGAGTAGTAAAAAGAACAGATAAGGATTTTACTATTGATGCTACTAAAATACCTTCTGATCCGTATGACTTTGATTCTAGTAGACCTACTAAATTACAGTTCATTGTTGAAGTAGGAATGGAATTCACGGCTATTGATGCAACTGGTAAAATGAACTACGGTAAGATTACAGCAATTAATGCTGACAGTACAGTAATTACAGCCGATAGAGTTGATACAGATACTGACTGGGATATTGCTTCAGCTGATCTTGAAATTATTTTCACAGGTTACAATTTAGATCATTGTGAATGTCCACCATGTATTGGGTATAAAGATTACTCTCCAGCAAGAGAACAGTCTTTCTTTAAAACAGGTGTTTGCCTTGAATGGTGTGATGAAGAAGTCATTGCAACTGGAGGTGGATCTTATGAACCATATAAAACCAAAGATGGTGAATATTGGTTAGATACTAATCTTGATAGAAAGATGACTGAACTATCTGATATGACTGATAATGCACTTGCTTTTGCAAGAAGACTTACAGCAGCTCAGGCAACAGCAAAAGGTTCACCAAGAGGAACTATGGGTATCTTCCAAATCTTAGATAACAGAGCAACTAAATTCCAGGGTAAAATCAGTGCAATCTCTGATTTATCTGATATAGCAGCTTTACTTGAAAAAGAAGGAGTGTATGAAGCAGCACTTCACTGTACTCCGGAACAATATACTGCATTAATGGATTTGCTTCCAAGAACTAATTATCAGTGGGACCCGTTTGTAAATCATCAAAATGATCTTATGTATCTAGGATACAAAGGAATTGATGTAAATGGAGTTAAGTTGATTTTTACTAAATGGAATGCATTTACAGGTAAACATGCTTCACTAAACCTTGCTAAAAAATACAACTTCTTAATTACTCCAATGGGTAAATTAAAAAGAACTGTAGGAGGTCAATCATTTGAAGTTGGTTATGCTAACGTTGCATGGTTCGGAAACGAAAGAAAAGTTTATAAAAACCTAAGAGTTGATAATGGAATTGCAAATTGTGACAAGTTCAAAATTGAATATGTGAACAAGTTTGCACCAGTAATCTTCTTCCCAGAAAAATTCATCGTAGGTATTAACTAATAATCATTTTAAATATAGTCAAGTGGGGAGAAATCCCTACTTGATTTTAAACACATAACCTAAATATGTCAGAAACTAAAACATACATTTTCGATAGTGAATATTGGAAAGCACATTTAAATCCAGTCTACGTAAATAAAGATAGAGTGAAGATCAGACTTGTAGAGGATGATGCTGAACTTGAATATAAGAAACAAGATTCTGAAGCTAAAGGACAAAGAATTTATGTGAATTCTCAAATCATGTCATTCAGTAATCCTGTTGAACAAAAGTGGCTTGAAGGCCATCCTAGATTTGGTGATTTAATTAAAATTTATGATCCTGAAGCTAATGCTGTAGCACATCTTGAAGCAGTAGAAAATGCAAGCCAAGTACTTGATAAAGTGTTTAAGCTTGATGAAGTAAATCTTAGAGCTTTAGGTATTGAGTTATTTGGCTTCTCAGCTTTACAACAAGGTATTCCTGTATTAAGATTGAATATTGTAAATGAAGTACAAGAAGATCCAGATAAAATCAACAAGATGTTGGATGAATCTGAAAATAAGGAACGTCTTTTTGTAACAGTTGCGTTTGCAAAAGAAATTATTACTCAAGATGTAGCTGGTTCAGAAGTTAGATGGAAATCTAATAATGAGTTGATCACATCAATTCCGAGAGGTAAAACTCCTGTTGAAGAAATGGTAGACTTCTTAAAAACGACTGAAGGTAAAAAAGTAGCTACAGTTCTAGCTGAACAGATGCGTGAAGATACTATTGAAAAAGTAACTACTAAAAAAGCAGCAGTTACGGATAAAGCTGAAAAGTAATGTACATAGATCGGTTATATACTCTAATAAATGTTTTGTTAAACAAAGACCAACGAGGTAAAATAACTGTGTTGGAGTTTAACAGCATTGTTGGTAATGCTCAGTTAAAAGTTATATCAGAATTATTCTCTGTATTTAAGAAAACAAGTTACAGAGAAATGCGAATGCAGTTGGCTAACAATTACGGAAACGATGCGTTTACACAAAAACAATTAATAGAATTCTATGTAACCAGTAAAGAAATAAACATCAATGGTGGTAAGGCACAATTACCACCAGATGTTTTATATGTTGAGTCTGTTTTCGATAATGATAATGAGTATGAAAAGGTAGAGCTTAAAACATTCAATAGTTTGAGTAGGACTAAAAGAATGCGACCAAGTCAATGTTTACCTGTATTCACACTAAATAATAATGAGATTAGAATATCCTCTAATAAAATGAATGTAGAGTTAGATTATATTCGAAAACTAAAACACCAAAATATACATTTCATATTGTTCAAGGCATTGAAATGTTTAATCCTTCTGCCTCAGATTTCCAGGATATTGATATTCCAGAATCATTGTTCACACATTTACTTACCGAAGTATTATCAATGTCCGGATTGAATGTAAGAGAGCAAGAAGTTGAAGCTTATGCTAATGGATTGAAACAAGAAGAAATGTATAATAATCAATAATGCGTCTGTAGTGTAATGGTAGCACAAATGATTCCAAACCATTTAGTAAGAGTTCGAATCTTTTCAGGCGTGCAAATAAAGCGGAATCCGAAAAGCTTATAGAGTAGGAACAAACCATTGAAAAATTCAAGAATAATGGTAGTTTATTTTAATAGAAAAGATTTAGTAGAATTCGGTAACTATTTACTTTCAGAAGAAAGAGAAGCATTGTTTAAACAAGCAAACAAAGAAAATGGAAATATTAATAGTTATGAAGATCGGAAAAGAGAAGTAACACATGCAGATTATCATAACTGGATGGATAAAAAGAAAAAATAACTATGCCTACACTGAAAGATTTAATTGACGAACTTGAATTAGAATCACAAACTCCAGATAGCTTATTTAGAGTCAAGACTAGATTCATGATGACTAAGTACTTTAAAGAAGCACTTAAGAAATTAAATCTGACATTTGGTAGGAATATAGTAGGGATGAATGGTACAGTACCATCTTCTTGTAAATTATTTAAACCACAAGATTATCTAAGATTCATACGTGCTTATATTATTAATTGTGATGGTAAAACTATTGAATTAGCTAAAGATTCAACATTACCAGAAACTATATTCAATTTCCTTATAGATTGTGACGGATCAATTTTAACAGATTGTGATGGAACAGATTTATACCAGGAATGTATTAGTTGTAATTCCGTTGATAATAAAGTAAATGATACATCATGTGAAGTTTGTTGTGGTAAAGGTAAATATGTACCAGAACCATTAAGATCTTTATTAGATGATTTAGTTAAATATTCTAATAGTTCGATTTCAATTAGAGATGAATACTTTGAATTTAGTTCTGATCTTGAAGAGCAAAATGTGATAATTGAATATGTAAGCAATAAAATCAATGATATTGATGAATGTGCTATTAATATTCCGGATGAATATGAAGACGCGTTGGTTTATTTCACAAAATATAAATTACTAGAAGGAGGTCAAGACACTTTAAATATTTCTCAAGCATTTAAGAAGGAATTCAAAAGTGCTAGGAATGTTTTAAGCAAAAGCCAAAACGGGCTATCAATGGCAGATATTGATTCTATACTTCTAATGAAATCACGATAATGCCAACAATACAAAATATTTTTACACAAGGTAGGATGGATAGTGATATTCATCCTACTTTTACTGATAACAAAGGCTATGTAAGAGCCGAGAATTTGCGTTTATCAGGCGAAGGAGATAACGGAGCTTTTAAGTCTATAAAATCATCTTTGAAAATTAGTGATTTTTCTAATGAAGAAATGATTTTAATAGGATCTTATAAAGGCTTTAATGATAAATTATTTTATTTCTTAGCAGCTAAAACCGGATTGAGTAAGATTATTGAATATGATATTATTTCAGGTGACAGTAGATTAATTATTGAAGATACACAAGTTCTAAGATTTGATCTTATTCGTTGGAAAGATGGAGTTGAAATTTTCCCTTTAAAATTCTTATTAAGCATTAATCAAATTGGTGACTTACTTATTTTCAGTAATGAAGTTTGGGAATACCCTAGAGTAATTAATTTAAGCCGATTAGAAGATTATTATAATGGTTTTACGATTGATGATATTACCTTAATCAAGAAACCTCCATATGATGCTCCTATAATAAAAAATAAGAGTAAAAATAGTAATACCGTAAGTGACGTTGATAAAGACCGATTTGTTGCGTTTGCTTACAGATATAAATACAAAGATGGAGATTATACACCATTATCTTTTTATTCTGATTGCTCATTTGAAACTGATGGTGCTTTTGAAGTTGATGAAGATAGGCTAAATAAAGCTATGGTTAACAAATTTAATAAGCTTCAGTTATCCATTAATTCAGGAGGTCATAATGTTACTGATGTAGAAGTTTATGCCAGGGAACAATTAAGTAATACAGCTTATAGAATTTACAATGTTAATAAGAAAAAAGCTAGTATTAATGATGATTCAGAAATATTCGTTGATTATAGTTATTCTTCTAACTATGAAGTTTTGACTGATGAAGAGACTAAATATTTATATTCAAATATGCCAAGATTTCCTAAATCTCAGGAATTAGTTGGAAACAGATTAGTATATTACAATTATC
>ENA-OOOT01000026-OOOT01000026.1-human-oral-metagenome-genome-assembly--contig:-NODE-26-length-9477-cov-3.069626_pt1 | contig 9477 bp, 8 predicted proteins | sample MGYA00245258_ERZ501125 | MGnify/ENA primary metagenome ERZ501125 (study PRJEB25959, sample SAMN05335001) | human oral metagenome | host: human-associated | place: USA: California | collected 2014-03-29... | reverse complement strand
AAAAAATAAACTGGAAAAAATAATTTTTCATTACTTTTGTTGTACAAATAATAAACAAAGCACTATGGGATTTATAAAAGAATTTAAAGAATTTGCAATTAAAGGTAATGCCTTTGATCTGGCAGTAGGGGTAATTATTGGTGGAGCATTTGGTAAAATTGTTACCAGTGTAATCGATGACCTTGTAATGCCAATTGTTGCTGCTATCGCAGGAAAACCTGATTTCAGCAGTATTTATTTTGCAATGGGAAAAGGCTCCGAACTTATCCCGGCAGGCGCTACTTTGGCTAAGGCGAAAGAACTGGCACCAGATGCAGCAATTTTTGCTTATGGTAACTTTATTACTGTTGCAATCAACTTTTTACTATTAGCTTTTGTAGTATTCTTAATGGTTAAGAGTATTAACAAAATGAAAAAGAAACAAGCAGATGAACCTGCAGCAGAACCATCTTCTACTGACAAGCTATTGATGGAAATTCGCGATCAATTAAAGAAGAACTAATTTATTCTTCTAATCAGATAAAGAGAAAGGCCGGAATGTATTCCGGCCTTTTTTGTGCGGTTTTATTAATTATGAAGGCTATAAAACTAATAAAAAGTTCAAAAAATTTAAACAGCAAATAAATCTTAACTTTCTTTTACATAAACCTATAAGGTTTGTATATTTTTAATTTTTAAAACAAAAAGACCGAAAGAAAACTTCCGGTCATTTGTATTTTTATACTGAATGTATTTACGATAGAATTTCATGGATCTGATCTGCTAATTCTTCTCCAATACGATCCTGAGCTTCTAATGTAGCTGCACCGATATGCGGAGACAAAGAAATCTTAGAATGTGCTAATATCTTATCTGAAGGAGCCGGCTCATTTTCGAATACATCCAGACCGGCAAAGCGTACTTTTCCTGAGTCCAGAGCTTCAATTAGCGCCTCTTCATCTATAACACCACCTCTGGCACAATTAATAAGCATTACACCATCTTTCATCATATCGAGTTGCTCTTTCCCGATTACAAAACCTTTTTGTGCAGGAACGTGCAATGTAATAATATCAGCTTCTTTTAGTATCTGTTCAATCGGTTCAGTAATAATATCTACATTGATAGACTGACCATTATAGAAGTCTACTTCGATATTTGCTTTTCCTACAAATGTATCGGCAGCAATCACTTTCATACGAAGTCCAAGAGCAATTCTTGCTACTTCAATACCAATTCTGCCCATACCAATAATTCCTATTGTCTTACCACGCAACTCTATACCACCAGCATAAGCTTTTTTAAGCTTTTCGAACTCGGTATTTCCTGAAGCCGGCATTTGTCTGTTGGAATCATAAAGGAAACGAATTCCGGAGTATAAGTGAGCGAATACAAGCTCTGCAACGGATTCAGAAGATGCTGCCGGAGTATTAATTACTTTTATTCCTTTTTCTCTGGCATATTCCACATCTATATTATCCATACCAACTCCTCCTCTTCCGATAATCTTTAAAGAAGGACAATTGTCAATAATATCCGTGCGTACCTTTGTTGCACTACGGACTAATAAAACATCGATCTGATTGGTATTAATGTAGGAGATTAGTTCTTCCTGCGGAACTTTATCTGTGATGACCTGAAAGCCATAATTAATTAGTTTTTTTATTCCACTCCCTGAAAGCCCATCGTTGGCTAAAATCTTTTTCATATTAATCTTTAAAAACTTTTATTTTCACTTTCTTTTCTATCATATCTGTAAACTTTCCTTTGTAGCGTGTAGCCTTTACCAGGTGGTTATCTATCCAATGGTAATTCCCACCTCTTGGCTTGCCCAAAAGAACACTATGAAACTTAAATCCATTATCTCTCAGCCATGTTTCGGTAATTTCCCGTAAGTCCTCGGTTCTGGATGTAAAAAAGCAAATCTGGTGCCCTTCGTCGTACCATCTGTTGATGGTTGCAAGCGCGTCCGGAAACGGCTTACATGTTTTCATCCTTTCCGGTTCTTCATTCGGGACATCGTCCGTAATCGTTCCGTCGATATCAATAAGATAATTGATAACTCCATCTTTCAGCATCGGGCTGAGATGGTCTTTGAATTCTAGTTCCATAGTTTTAGTTTAACGTTCATATCTCGCTTAAAATTGTCCTCCTCCTACGGCTCTGTAAAAATTAGCAGAAGCCACCAACTGTTGCAGTTTATCATTTACTCCAGCAAGTTGTGCTGCCAGTAAATTCTGCTCAGACGTTAATACATCGGTATAATTAGTTTTAGAAGTATATTTTAGCAACTCCATATTGAAATCAACAGCCTTCGCCAGTGTTTCAATTTGTTGCTTTCTGGTGTTTTCTTTAGCTACAGCCATTTGGTATGAATACAAAGCATTCGATACTTCAGTTCCGGCTGTAATTACGCTTTTCTCATAAGTAAGATAAGCTTGCTCTTTTTGAGTTTCAGAAACCTTAACCTGAGTTCTTTTGGTTCCTTTACCTAAAATAACCTGGCTAAGAGCTCCGCTGGCGGAATACATAAAGGAATCTCTGAATAAATCCTTTATCTTCAAAGAAGACAGTCCAAATGCTGCCGTGATGTTAAGCGCAGGAAAAACATCTGCTTTAGCCACATTCAAAGCTTCAAATGCCTGCTGATAGTTGTACTCTGCCATCTGCACATCCGGTCTGTTTCTTACCATCTGTAAAGGAACTCCGGTTTTCAGATCTGAGTAAACAGCTTGTCCGTCTATGCTGCTTCTTTCAATTTCTAAAGGTGGCTCGCCCATCAGCAGAGACAGCGCATTTTCGGTAGTCTTAATATTCAGTTCAATATCCGGAACCGAAACCTGTGCAGCATATAAATTGGCCTCACTCTGAGCAACATCTGCTCCCGTTAAGATTGCACCTTCTTTTAGTGCCTTAATGGTTTCAAGTTGCTTCTTTCTGATATCGATAGTCTGATTGGTTATTTCAAGCTGCTTGTCAAAAGCCAACAACTGATAATAAAGCGTAGCTGCCTGTGCTACCAATTGGGTCTGAACAGCTCTTTTGGATGCATCACTGGATAAAAGCGTTGCGTAAGCAGCTCTTTTAGCAGAGGCCAGCTTGCCCCAAACATCGATTTCCCAGCCGGTATTAATACCTAATTGAAAGTTTTCAATATGATGTGTAGGGAAAAGCGGATTAACCTGTGCTGCCGGACTATTTTTTGAGATCGTAGCTGTCGGACCTCCGTTTATAGTTGGCAAAAAGGCCATCTGACTTTGTTTGAAATAAGCGTCAGATTGCTGAATTCTGGAAATTGCAATTTTCAGATCCAGATTATTCTGAACTGTTTTTTCTGATAATATTCTGTAGATTGGCATCCGTGAAAATCTTATCCCAGGATACGTTTGCAGTAGACAAACTATCCTGAGCATTGATTTCTTTACCATATAATCGGTTTAGCTTTTCATTTGAAATTTCAGGTTTATGGTAAGGATCGGTTACTTTACATGAAACAACCAGCATCGACGCAGCACCTGCAAAAAGCCATATATTATTTATTCTTTTCATGTTTTAATCTGTTAGTTTTGGTACATCCGCACTTTCTTCGTTCTTAATAGAAATCTTCTCGTGTAAGAACTGGAACACGACAAATAATACTGGTATAAAGAATACTCCGAAGATTGTTCCGAAAAGCATCCCTCCAATCGCCGCAATACCAATAGCATTGTTACCAACTGCTCCGGCTCCCGCAGCAATAGCCAGTGGTATAAGACCAAATACAAAGGCAAAAGATGTCATAAGGATCGGACGCAATCTTTGCTGTGCTCCTCTTAGTGCAGCTTTACCAATAGATAAACCTTTTAATCTTGCTGCATGGGCAAACTCGACAATAAGAATCGCATTCTTCGCCAATAGGCCAATAAGCATGATCAGGGAAATCTGTGTATAAATGTTATTAGATGTTCCGGTAATCCAGGTAAAGAATAATGCACCTGCTAAACCAAATGGCAATGATAGCATTACGGCAAACGGAAGCATATAACTCTCATACTGTGCACAAAGAAGGAAGTATACGAAGATACAACATAGTGCAAAGATGATAACCGTCTGGCTACCCGCGCTCATTTCTTCTCTTGTTAAACCGGAAAACTCATATCCATAACCAGATGGTATTACTTGTGCAGCAACTTCCTGAACAGCCTGGATAGCATCACCCGAACTGTATCCCGGATTTGGTGTACCATTTACCGTAACAGCAGTAAACAAGTTGAAACGGCTGATACTCTGTGGTCCGTATACTCTCTTCAGTGTAACGAATCTGCTTACCGGCGCCATAGCACCTGTACTACTTCTTACTTTCATTACATCAAAGCTTTCTACGTTTGCTCTCTGATTAGGCGGAGCCTGATAAATAACACGGTACTGCTTACCAAACAAGTTAATATTGGAAGCATATACCCCACCAAAATATCCTTGAATTACATTCAATACATCCGATACCGAATAACCTGCATTTTTTATGGATGCTACATCCACATCAATAAGGTATTGTGGAAAGTTCGGGTTAAATGATGTATAAGCATTTTGTATTTCCGGTCTTTTCTTTAGAGCATCAATGAAGTCATTGGTTACTTTATTCAGATCATCAATTGTACCTCCCTTCTGATCCTGAAGCTGCATTTCAAAACCTGCAGCGTTACCAAACCCCTGAAGAGTCGGTCTTCCGAAGAAAATAATACGTGCATCTTTAATACCTGCCGTTTGCGCATATAGTTTTCCAAGTACAGCATCCTGAGATTCACCTTTACCGGTTCTCTGTGCCCATGGTTTCAATTTTACGATGACCATCCCGTAGTTACTACCCGTACCACTGATCATCCCCCTTCCGGAGATTTTCATAATGTGGTCTACTTCTGGCATTTTAGATACTACTTTCTCAATCTGTGACAATACTTCTTCGGTTCTTTCCTGTGAAGCTCCTAATGGCAAAGCAATATCTGAGAATATACCTCCCATATCTTCACTTGGTACGAAAGCTTTAGGTGTAGATACCATCAGCCAGCCAAATAACCCTGCAAAACCTAATAAAGCAATTAATGTAAGCCACTTCCTTCTAAGAAGGAAACTAACACCATGAGTATACTTCATTGTAGTCGCTGTAAATGCAGTATTGAAGTTGGAGAAGAAACGCTGCATAATATTTTTCTTATGCTCCTCACCATGATGGTCTGCATGTGGCTTAAGGAATATCGCACAAAGCGCAGGACTCAGCGTTAATGCATTTACTGCCGACAGTACAATAGAAATTGCAAGTGTTAAACCAAACTGTTTATAGAAAACCCCGGCAGAGCCACTAATAAAACTCACCGGTACGAATACTGCAGACATTACAAGTGTAATACTGATGATAGCTCCGGAGATGTCATTCATCGCAGAAATAGCTGCACGCCTAGGCGATTTTTCACCCTGCTCTAACTTGGAGTGAACGGCTTCAACGACGACAATAGCATCATCCACAACAATACCTACTGCAAGAATTAATGCGAATAAGGTAAGAAGGTTGATCGTAAATCCAAAGAGATTCAGGAAGAAGAAAGTACCGATAATTGCTACTGGTACAGCTATCGCCGGAATCAATGTAGATCTCCAGTCCTGAAGGAATATAAATACAACGATGAATACAAGGATAAAGGCTTCAAATAAGGTATGAAGTACTTTTTCAATTGAGGCATCCAGGAATTCATTAGCATTTACCATTGTTGTATAGGTAATCCCCTTAGGGAAAGATGTTGAGGCATTGTCTAATACTGCCACACAACCATTGATAACTTCCTGGGCATTGGATCATGCCGTCTGTGCTACAGCAACCCCGATAGCAGCCTGTCCATCTGTAAAGGTATTCCCGGAATAATCCTGAGCTCCTAATTCTATTTTGGCAACATCTTTTAGTCTTAAGACTTGTCCGCCGATATTTCCTTTTAATACTATATCTTCAAATTCAGCTGTACTGGTAAGACGGCCTTTATATTTCAGTGTGTATTCAAAACTCTGTTTTCCCTGCTCTCCCATTTTACCCGGGGCAGCTTCAATGTTTTGCTCATTAAGGACTGCACCAATATCACTAGGAACTAGCCCATAAGCTGCCATTTTATCAGGATCCAGCCAGATTCTGATAGAGTAATCTTTTGTTCCGAATACGGTTACATCACCAACCCCGTTTACCCTTTTCATTCTTGGGATGATGTTGATGTTGATGTAGTTCTGTAAGAATACCTGGTCGTATTGCGGATTATCACTCTTCAGTGTATAAATTAATACGTTAGAACTCTGTCTTTTTACAACCGTTACCCCGGCTTGTGTTACTTCACGGGGTAGTAAACTATTGGCACGGGAAACCCTGTTTTGTACGTTTACTGCAGCAATATCAGGATTTACCCCTTGCTTGAAGAATACAGAAACAGATGCTGATCCTTCGTTGGTTGCAGAAGAGGACATGTAGGTCATCCCCTCTACACCATTAATTTGCTCTTCCAGCGGAATAATAACACTCTTTAGTACTACATCCGCATTCGCTCCCATGTAGTTGGCATTCACCACTACTGTGGGCGGAGCAATGTCAGGATATTGAGATACCGGCAGGCTCACAATACCTAAAATACCTAATATCACAATGATAATAGATATTACGGTAGAGAGTACCGGTCTTTCTATATATTTTCTAAACATAATTTTAAATGAGATTATAAGGATTCCTCCTTATGATTAATATTAGTTAGCTTTTGGAGTAATAGCGGTAAGACTGGTTTGTTTAGGAACAATTTCAGTTCCGTCTTTCAGTATACCAACTCCTTCCACAACAACTTTATCACCAGCCTTAAGTCCAGATTCCACGGCATAGCTTACACCATCCGGAAGACGAACTACTTTTACTTCTGTTGATTTTACTTTGTTGTCAGCTCCTACTATATAAGCAAAGGTTTTACCCTGCATTTCGTAAGTAGCTTTCTGTGGAATAATAATTACTTTTTCCAGGTAGGTAGGGAGCTTAAGCGTAGCACTGTATCCACTTCGGATAAGTCCGTTTTCGTTTGGAAAAGTCGCACGCATCATAAATGATCCGGTCTGAGGATCCACCTGACCGCTCATAGATTCGATTTTTCCTTTTTCTTTATATTCACTACCATCTGATAAAACTAAACTAACATTAGGTGCATTTTTCAGCTTCTCTGTAATACTTCCTCCTATTGCATGTTTCAGAAATTCTAATACTTCTTTTTCGTTAGCCGAGAAATAAGCATAAATACTTCCGATATTAGATACCGTCGTTAACGGCTCCTGTGTAGCACTGTTTACATAACTACCATGACGATATGGCAATGTTCCGACATAACCAGTTACCGGGCTAGAAATCATTGTATAACCTTCATTTACTTTGGCATTTGTTAAATTAGCCTGTGCCTGTGCAAGGTTAGCCTGCTTTGCCTGTAATGCCAGCTGAGCAGCCTGAAGTTCGTACTTGGAAATGATATCCTTATCTACCAATGGTTTGGTCTTCGTTACCTGCATCTGAGCTGTAGCAACATCTGCCTGCGCACTTCTTATGGCAGCTTCTGCAACCCTTACCTGCTGCTCATACTGTGGATTTCGGATTCTGAAGAGAGCCTGTCCCTGCTTCACATATGCACCTTCATCTACATAAATATCTTCTATAAATCCATCAATTTTCGGACGTATTTCGATATTTTGTTTTCCCTGCAAACGTGCAGGAAACTCTTCATAGACTGTAGCTGGCCCTTGTTCTACTGTTATGAACTGGTATGGTTGAGGTTTTTGTTGCTGCTGTGCCGCAGCCGCTTTTGGGTCTCCTTTACCGCAAGAAACATTCAGTGTTAACAAAAACAAACCTGATGCTGCGATAAGTGTATTTTTCTTTATCGTCATAATAAATATTAGTTTTCAAGCAAACAAATTTATTAAAAAAACATCCAAAAATTATAAGTTTAACGAATATTTTGATTAGGAAAATCAATTGATTATAGCTATTTTTGCTCCTAAATGGAAGAGAAAGTTGTACTTGTAAACCCAAACGATGACGTACTGGGTGTAATGGAAAAGATGCAAGCCCACCAGAACGGGCTATTACACAGGGCCTTTTCAGTGTTTTTGTTTAATCAGGAAGGCAAAATGTTATTACAGCAAAGAAGTTCAACCAAATACCACTCTCCTGACAAATGGACCAATGCCTGTTGTTCGCATCCTCGTGAAAATGAGACTTATTTAGATGGTGCTAAAAGAAGAATCCATGAAGAATTAGGTATCAATTGTGAACTGGAAGAAAAATTCCATTTTATTTATAAGGCAGATGTAGGACAAGGTTTATGGGAACATGAACTGGACCATGTTTTCATCGGAACTTATAATGGTGAATACCAGTTAAACCCTGATGAAGTTTCTGCTATACGTTTCGTTACCATGGAAGAGCTGGACGAAGAGATTGCTAATAAGCCCGAGCTTTTCACAGAATGGTTTAAAATTATCTGGGACGAATACAGACACCACCTATAACAGACAATCAACAAAATTATAAATCGAAATAATATTTTAAAATGAAAAGAACAGCACTTTTTGACAAGCATGTTTCTCTTGGTGCCAAGATCGTTCCTTTTGCTGGCTTCGAAATGCCTGTACAGTATTCCGGAGTTACTGAAGAACATTTTGCGGTACGTGAAAAGGCCGGTATGTTTGACGTAAGTCACATGGGACAATTTTTTATTGAAGGACCGGGAAGTAAGGAACTTCTTCAAAAAGTTACCACTAATAATGTAGATACATTAGAAGATGGTAAAGCACAATATTCTTGCCTTCCGAATGAAAATGGCGGAATTGTAGATGATCTTATTGTATACAAGATTGCTGATGAGAAATACTTTGTTGTAGTAAATGCTTCCAATATTGATAAAGACTGGAATCACATTTCTAAATACAACACTTTTGGTGCTAAGATGACGAATGCATCAGATGATATGTCTCTTATTGCTATTCAGGGGCCTAAAGCGACTGAAATTTTACAGAAGTTAACAGATACTCAGTTAGCTGATATTCCTTACTACAACTTCACTATTGGTGCTGTAGCAGGTGTTCAGGATGTAATTATCTCCAATACAGGTTATACAGGATCAGGAGGTTTTGAAATTTATTTCAAAAACGAAAATGCTGAAACATTATGGGATGCATTGACTGAATCCGGAGAAGAGTTTGGAATGATTCCTTGCGGATTAGCTTCCAGAGATACACTAAGACTGGAAAAAGGATTCTGTCTGTATGGTAATGATATAGATGATACAACCTCTCCTATTGAAGCTGGCCTTGGCTGGATTACTAAATTCGATAAAGATTTTGTTTTCTAAAGAAGTTTTTTGCAAAACAAAAAGAAGAAGTATCACCAGAAAACTTGTAGGTTTTGAAATGCAGGAAAAGGCTATTCCAAGACATGATTATGAAGTAGTAGATGCTATC
>ENA-OOOT01000023-OOOT01000023.1-human-oral-metagenome-genome-assembly--contig:-NODE-23-length-9983-cov-12.600142_pt1 | contig 9983 bp, 7 predicted proteins | sample MGYA00245258_ERZ501125 | MGnify/ENA primary metagenome ERZ501125 (study PRJEB25959, sample SAMN05335001) | human oral metagenome | host: human-associated | place: USA: California | collected 2014-03-29... | reverse complement strand
AATCTCATTTTTTTAATCCAAATCGTATCAGAAATCTCATGCTCTTCAAGTACAACATCAAATTTCTCTGTTACCTCATATTCAAAGAAAAGATCCATAGTATGGTATAAGATATCCTTGTAAGGATAGGTATTAGGGATGCTACAGATATATTTCAATTTACTTTCGTCAACTTCTATCTGCATTTCTTCAAATAATTCCCTGCGGCAGGCATTCTCTGCTGTTTCTTCAAAATCTATAAATCCGCCGGCAAGATCCAGCTTTCCATGGGAAGGTTCCTGATTTCTTCGGGTTAACATAACCTCGTCACCACACTTTATTACAACTGCAACAGCAGCGGCAGTATTATTGTAAAAAACGAAGTCACAAGATGCACAATGCATTTTCCTTCCGTTAAAAGTCAGACTCTCTTTTCCGCAGCTCGGGCAGAATTGTAGATTTAGCATATTATTCTATATGATGTTTATTGTTTCGAGGGTGAAAATCAATAATAGCAGTACGTAGGTTCTCTGTATCCAGATGTGTATATACCTGGGTAGTTGTAATACTGGAATGACCCAATAACTCCTGGATGAATCTAAGATCAGCACCATTTTGTAATAAATGTGTTGCGAAAGAATGTCTGAATGTGTGCGGAGAAATACTTCTGTAGATCCCTGCTTTTGCAGCCATTTCTTTGATCATGATAAATACCATTACTCTGGATAAAGCGGTTCCCCTGCTGTTCAGAAAAGCTACATCTGTGCTTTTCGGAGCTACACGCATATGGCTTCTGGTATGCTGAATATAATTCTGAAGAATTTTTTGCGTGTAAGGAGCCAACGGAACAAACCTTACTTTCTTGCCTTTACCCTCAACCCTGATATAAGATTCATTAAAATTAATGTCGGATAATTTAAGATCAATCAATTCTGAAACACGGAGGCCACAGCCATAGAGAACTTCAATTATACAAAAGTTCCGCTGTCCGATATCAGTACTCTGGTCAATAACTGAAACTAGTTTTTCCACATCATCAAAACTAAGGGTATCTGGTAGGTATAAACCCAACTTTGGACCCTCCAGTAAAGACGTAGGATTTTCCTGTATCAATTCTTCTTCGAAGAGATATTTATAAAAAGCCTTTGTAGAAGATACCCAACGAGCCTGAGTTCTTTCACTAATGCCTTGTTTAGACTGATATTGCATAAAGTCTAATAAATGATCATAAGTGATATTTTCAGGTGAAAGGTCTCCTAAAAATTCCTGAGCATACTCTGCCAGTTTTTTTAGATCTCTGATATAGGCATCTAAAGTATTGTTGGAAAAGTTTTTCTCGAATTTTAAGTATTCTGCAAAGTTTTTAATTTGTGTATCCCAATTCTTTTTTTCATCCATGTGTGTGTTTTTGATATTATTTTTATATTATATTCTCAAGTTGTGTGTCGTGTATTTGTAATATTTCAACCCCTGCTTCTTTCAGGAATTTAAGTCCTGCATCATCGGAATAGGCATCAATGTATACCAAACGCCTTATGCCGGACTGGTGTATAAGCTTACTGCATTCCTTACAAGGAGATAGCGTAAGATATAGCGTGGCTCCCTTACACGATTGTGTAGAGTTCGCCAGTTTCAGAATTGCGTTAGCCTCTGCATGAAGAACATACCAATGTGTCTTTCCTTCCGTATCCTCGCAACAATTTTCAAATCCTGAAGGTGTCCCGTTATAACCATCCGAAATGATGGTCCGGTTGTTCACGATCAGTGCCCCTACCTGCTTTCTTTTGCAATAAGAAAGTTTGGCCCATTCTTTAGCCATACGGAGATATGCGATATCAAATTTAGTAATCTCACCCTCCATTAGAAATTTGGTTTTCTCTTCTCTATAAACGCTGCAACCCCCTCCTTTTTATCTTCCAGTTCGAATAATTTTCCGAAAGATTTTATCTCCTTTTCAAATCCGTTTTCAGAATATGAAGCATTTACGGCTGCAATAGCTTCTGTAATAGCAAGAGGTGAGTTTTTGGCAATTGCAGATGCCAACTCTTGTGTTTTATCCATCAGTTCAGCTAATGGAAAAACATCATTTACCAATCCTATTTCTTTAGCTCTTCTTCCATTCTCTCCTACCGGTCCGTTTAGATTAGCATTATACAACGAATTCCAATTAATCTGAGTATGATCCTGATCGTTATTTGTCCACCAGTCTTTAGTTAATGCAAGATTTTCCTGCTGTGAAAGACTAGGCTTATCTAAATTCTCCCAATAGCTTGGAAGATTTCTATAGTAAATTGGAGACGGGTTGTTAGCTTTATACCAATCCAATCTGGAGCTTTTTTCTTTTCCGAACTGGTAAGAAACAGTTGTCCATAGATCAGATTTTTTATTAATCTTCCAGTAATCTGTCAACTGGATCATTGGCATAAATCCTGTTTTTACTCTCTCACTACGTTTTCTTCCGTCTTGCCATCCCCAGTAAGCATTATAATGAATACCCCTGTAATCATATACTTCCTGAGTATTCGGGCTGGATGTACTTCTTCTGTAGTCTGAGCCAATTGCATTAAGTGTTACAGTATGCTTATCATTGATTTTCTTTTCAACTCCCAGATAACCACTGATAGCATCATAGAAAGTCCCATCCTGTATTCCTTCTTGTGCCCATCTTCTGGCAATCATACCTGTAAATGCCCATCCTTTCTTATTCATTCCGGAAGAGAACCTGTATGATAATCGGTTATTATAGTTACGGTTGGTCAGGGAATAAGTTAACTGGCTTCCTTTACGGTAGTCACTTGCCTTTGTATTTTTATAAAATACAGATCCAACACCACCAAAACCATATTCAGATGGACTGTGATTCAGTGCGATTTCCGGATAACGTGTAATTTCATTAAGTCCACCCCACGTACTGAAATCTACCATTCCCGTATCCGGACGTGCGGTAGAAACACCATTAATCATATTTTCTCCCAGCCTTGAATCAATCCCTCTTGGGCGGAACCAGTAAAATCCAAGATCAAATGCTGCGATACTACTAAACACATCTCTCGACGATTGTAGCAAACCAACTGTTGACTGGTTATTGAGCTCATCAGACTGGTCACTGTCATCAAGAATAGTAAATCCCTGATCTATATCATTAAAATTAGTGGATAATTTGATGACACCTAAATCCTGTCTTTTTTTACCTTCTTCAACATCAAATTCTACAATCTGAGATTCAAAAGGAGGTTTTGAAACTGTAATCTGATAGTGTCCCGGCTTTAGACCTACAAATTGGAAATATCCAATTTTGTCAGCTGTTACACTATACGATGATCCTTTCATGCTTACATCCGCACTCTCTACAGGTTTCCCCGCAGTATCTTTAATATACGCAAAAGCAGTAGTTTGTGCGTAGTAAAAAGATGCCGGCAGCAATGTAAACAATGACAGCAATGATAGCTTTTTAATCATATCTTAAATATTGTTTAGTAATTATCGAGGTCATTTTCCGCAAATTTAGTGTAATTTTATTTAGCGGAGGGTATAAGGCCACCCCATTGATGTCATGTAAAATTAAAGATTTATTTCATTTATCTTTGTAATTTCAAACCAATCTGACATGAGGAAATTTTTATTCATTACTCTATTATTTACGAATATATTACTTTTTTCCCAAAGTAATATAAGAAGAGTTGCTGCTGTAGGATTTTATAATGTGGAAAATTTATGGGACATCTATAAATCCGCAGATTATATTGACGGAACAAAAGATGTAAGCAACCCGGCATTTCACAGAAGCATTCCTGTAGATTCTATACAGTATCTGGAGCATGAACCCTATAAAGGACAATGGAGTGATGCTCTTCTGAAAGGAAAGAAAGCTGTAAGGCAGCAATACTCGAATGGTGAATTTACACCACAAAGTGCCAAAAATTATACCGAGAAAGTCTATCAGCAAAAACTGGGTAATATTGCTCAAGTTATTTCAGAACTAGGTAGTAAGTATACCAAAACAGCTCCTGTAATTGTAGGTCTTGTTGAAGTAGAAAACAGACAGGTTATTGAGGATCTGGTAAAGCAGCCTCAGCTTGCAAAATACAATTATGGTGTTGTTCATTTCAATTCTTATGATGCCAGAGGTATAGACAATGGCTTGATTTATCAAAAGGGTCGTTTCAAACTTGAAAAAGCATGGAAGAAAGAACTAAAAATATTCGATAACGGAAAGCGTGAATACACCAGAGACTTATTAGTCGTTCTTGGAGAATTAGACGGAGAGAAATTTGCCTTCTTTGTAAATCACTGGCCTTCCAGAAGAGGTGGTGAAGCTATTTCGCTTCCGAAAAGAAATGCTGCAGCAGCGCTTCTTAATCAGCAAATGGACAGTATAAGAAACAGCAATCCGGAATACAGATTAATGGCAATGGGTGACTTTAACGACGATCCGGTTAGTCCAAGTTTCAAAAATTATGTGAAAGCTACAGGCGATATCGATAAAGTAGGTGATGAAACACCATATTTTAATCCAATGTTTAAAATGTTTAAGAATGGTGTAGCTTCTTTAGCATACCAGGATGCTCCAAATTTATTCGACCAGATTATTTATTCAAAAAATCTAATTGGAGACAAAGGAAGATCTGCACAAAAAGATTATACCGTGTATACAACCGAAGTATATGCTCCGGGATACCTCATCAATAAAGAAGGAAGCTACAAAGGTTATCCTTTCAGATCATGGGACGGAGATCGATTTACAGGAGGATACAGTGACCATTTCCCGGTTTTCAGTATTCTGCAAAAATCTGCACAATAAAAATTTTATAACCGCTAGTAAAGCGGTTATTTTTTGCACTAAATTTGATATACATTTAAAAATATTGATTATGAAAAACTTTATTTTTATCATTATCCTTAGTGTACTGACTTTCTCCTGTACATCTAGAAATGTTACACCACCAACCGAGGGCTCTCATCAGCCTGCAAAAGTAGAAAAGGGTGACGATGGAGAATGGGAGCTTACTGTTTTCGATACAGACTATGAAAACTTTGTGCTTACCAGAGCAAGGCCTAAATCCATGTATACAGAATCTTATCTTAAAAGCAGAAATACTATTCTGGTAAACGAATGGAACAGCTTATATATGTCCGGAAGATACAGAAACATTGTAGAATCTCAGATTGATTATGATCCAAACGAAAAGTACGGAATGGATTTCGAGTATAGGCTTTATCAGGTATTTGTTTATGTCAATTGGAAATACGGACTGAAACTCTACAGTCTTAGTAACGTAGAAGGACTGAGGTAAAATATTTTACCTGCTCATATTATAATAACAATTGCCGGATATAATCCGGCAATTGCATTGAAGTTAAAGTAACTATATGAAAAAACTTTCATATTAAAATTGAAATTAGTATCCTGGGTTTTGTTTAATTACGGTATTGATTAACTCTTTATATGGTATTGGAAGAATTTCATTTTTATTTGGCTTAAACCCTCTGTTTCCAAGGACTACAGGTGCATCTCCCCATCTTACCAAGTCAAACCAACGGTGTCCTTCGCCAGCAAGTTCTCTTCTTCTTTCATCTTTTATCGCCTGCATAGAAACAGGTACTGATGGTAGTCCTACTCTTTGTCTTACAGCATCCAAGAGAGCCTGAGCTCTAGCTCCGGAAGCATTTAGTGCTTCTGCTTCCATCAGATAGGTATCCGCCAAACGAATTATATAAACATCTTGTGAAAAATTCAGTTCAGTATTTCCGGTCCCTGTGGTTCTGTCAGCTTGCGTTGGTAAAAATTTATTCAGGAAGTAACCCGTGTCTTTATATGCCGGTGCATAATCTACATAGCCATCTGCCTTCAATTTTTTAGCATTATAAATGGTAGCATCCATCCTTGGATCTCCAAGCATAAAATTATAAAGATCTTCCGTTACTATATTAAAAGCCCACCCTCCGGAATAAACATCTTTAACGTTCGCAGCTATTCCGGCAGTTGTTCGTTGAAACGAACGAGGCCCTACCATTTGGTTTACAGAATTACCTCTATCTCTTCCTGAGCCCCAGCCTCCCCAATCTACATTTGCATTACTTGTACACACAAGTTCAAAAACAGATTCTGAATTAAATTTATTTTTGAAATCCCACAAATCATTATAATTAGCCAGAAGTTTATAGCCATACTGGCTGATTCCGCCCGGAGCACCATTTACATCAGCAAATTGCGCTGCTGCGAGATCTTTTTTCCCATCATATAAGTAAATTTTCCCCAATAATGCTTTTGCCGCTCCCTGAGTTAGCCTTCCTCTATCTCCACCCGCAACAATTGAAGGAAGAACCGGAATTGCTGCCAGTAGATCAGTCTCTATCTGCTGATAGATCTTTTTGGGATCATCTTGAGGGATATTGTAATAATTATCTGTTGCCTGAACCGGTTTAAGAATTAATGGAATATTTTTAAACATTCTTAACAATTCAAAGTAATACATTGCCCTAAGTGTAAGAGCTTCTGCATTAAATCGCGCTTTTTCATTAGTATCCATAGACACCGCAGGAAGTTTTTCAACAAGGGTATTCGCTCTTGAAATTCCCTGAAAATATATATTCCAGTAACTTTGAGGCATAATTATAGGATCTATGCTATAGTTAGAAAACCCCTGAATTCCTGCACCATCTGAATTACTTCCTCCACCAGCGTAAAAATCATCAGAAGCAGCATTAAAAAAGGTAAGCATGTTTTCAAAACCGGCAGCATATTTACCAATCGGGTCATATGTTGCTACCAAAGCTTGAAATGCCTGATCTCTATTCTGATAAAAGCTTTCTGAGTCAAAAGCCCCTTTATTCTGAACATCTGTAATATTATCTGTGTTACAAGAGTTTAAAACACCTAATGTAATTACCGACAGGAATAGAACGGCTGTACTCTTATATATTTTATTTGTTTTCATTTTGTTCATCTTAGAATTGAATATTAGCACCAAAAATAAATGTCCGTGCCTGCGGATAATAGGCTCTGTCTATACCATACGAATCTCCAGCAGCTATTTCCGGATCATAGCCCGTATATTTGGTAATTGTAAATAAATTTTCAGCTGTAATGTAGAATCTGAATTTATTGCCTCCTAATTTTTTTGTCAACTCCATTGGTAAAGTATACCCAAGCTGAATTAGTTTTAATCTAAAATAGTCTCCTTTTTGTAAATAAAAATCAGACATATATGAGAAGTTTTTATTGGTATCATTAGTCGTCAACCTTGCATAGGTGTTTGATGTTCCTTCACCATGCCAACGCTCTAATGCAGATGTTTGATAGTTTGCATCCTGCATGTCCAGTCGTCTTAGTCCCTGGAAAATTTTGTTTCCACCCTGACCTTGTCCAAATATCATCAAATCGAAATTCTTATAATTTAAATTAACAGTCAAGCCATATGTAAACTTAGGAAGTGAATTTCCCAAATAAGTATAATCATCGGTATTAATCTTTCCATCTCCATTAGCATCTACCCATCGGAAATCTCCTGGCTTAGCATCCGGCTGGATCTTATTACCATTTTTGTCTACATAAGAGTTAATTTCCGCCTGGTTCTGGAAAACACCATTTCTCATTAACCCAAAGAATGATCCATATGGTGACCCTACCTGTAAGCGGGATACATCACCCATGGATTGAAATCCTGCTAAAGACACAAATTTTTTACCATTTTCCAGACGTAGTATTTCATTTTTAATATATGAGAAGTTTCCATTAACTGAAATTCCGAAGTCTTCTGTAATATTCTTCTTATAGCCGAGCTCAATCTCAATTCCTTTATTACTCATATCCCCAACATTCGCTGCCGGAGAATCAGTTACTCCAATATAACCCGGGAGGTCAACATATCTTAAGATATCAGTAGTTTTCTTGTTAAACCAGTCAACCCCTAAGGTGAAATCATTAAACAATCTTAAATCAGCACCAATATTAGTTTGAGCAGTCTGTTCCCAATGTAAATCTCTATTTTCTAAAGTCTTCAGCCTATATCCAATACCAACAAACTCGGTTTTTCCATCATAAAACGGATAATTACTTCCTCCAATAATTGTAGCTCTGTACAGGAAGTTGTCAATTGCATCATTTCCGGTCTTACCATATCCACCTCGAATTTTCAGCATATTAACAACTTTGTTTTCCGGCCAGAAGTTTTCTTTAGAAATTACCCAACCTGCAGATGCTGCCGGGAATGTTCCCCAGACTTTGTTAGGACCAAATTTCGACGACCCATCTCTCCTTATTGTACCAGTAAATAAATATTTCCCATCATAATCATAAATTAATCTTCCAAAGTATGATGCTTTCTTGGTTTGTATTCCATCCGTTGCCCATGTTCTTTTGTCAGTATCAGGAATGCTAAAATTAAATGATGCATCTTTATAGCTGGTTATAGGCAAACCCGTATAAGTTGTTCCTTGTCCTTCAGCAATATTGTAAACATAAAAACCTTGCCCCAGTAAAGCATCAAAAGTATGTTTTTCAAGCTTCTTGTGGTAGTTCAATGTATTTTCTGTACTCCATTCAAATTTTCTCTGAGTTTCTCTGTAGAAACTATTTTTATTGGTATTACTATAAGTAGGACTTAGATAAAACAGCGGTGTAAAACTCTGATTTCCCCAATAAGATAATTTACCATTCAATGTAGTCTTAAAAGTAAAGTTTTTTAATAACTTGAGTTCAGCATAAACGTTACCTACGAAATCATCACTCCAGTTATAGTTTCCAAGCTGCGTTTGCTGAAAAGCCAATGGATTGGACATTTCCTGATTAACAAGACTGGATATTCCATAAGGGTTTCCCCCCGGAGCTCGTAAAATATATGGATTATTATACGCACTGGATTTAATTTTCGCAGGATCTGTTTCTATAACAGGAGTTGTTGGATCTAAATTGATTGCAGAACTTAAAGGTCCACCAAACTCACCGTTCGAATTAATTCCCTGAGATTTAACATGGGTATAATTCAATGTTTGTCCAACTGTAAGGAAAGGAAAAACTTTATGAGATGAATTCAATCTGGCTGTAATCCTCTTATAATTTGAAATATCCCGCATTACAATTCCCTCCTGATTATAATACCCAAATGAGCTAAAGAATGTCGATTTATCATTTCCCCCACTTACACTAATATCATGAGATGTTCTTGCAGCAGAATTGAATATTAATTTTTGCCAGTCCGTACCAGCTCCCAACGCATCAGGATTTGGAAAATATGCACTGCCTCCTCCATTAATACGTTTTTCATTAGCCAACATAGCATATTGAGAAGCATTCAGTAAGTCCAATTTTTTTGCAGCATTACCAACTCCATAGAATCCATTATAAGATAAAGATATCTTCCCTTGTTTTCCTTTTTTAGTTGTAACCAGAATAACACCTCTTGCAGCAGAAACACCGTATATTGAAGCAGAAGCTCCATCTTTCAGAATTTCCATGCTCTCGATGTCCGATTGATTTAGGAAACCAATGTTGTCCACAGCAATACCATCTACAATCCATAAAGGATCGTTTCCGGCACCAAAACTGGTAATACCTCTTACTCTAATGGTTGCTGCAGATCCGGGTTGTCCGGAATTAGAGACTACGGAAACCCCTGATGCCCTCCCCTGAAGAACCTGTTCTGGTCTTCCGGCAGGAACATTTTCAAGTTCTTTAGCCTTAAGACTGGCAATAGCCCCGGTAACATTACTTTTTTTCTGTGTTCCGTACCCAATGACTACTACCTCTTCAATCTTTTTCTCATTAGCGGCCGTATCCTTTTTCGACTGCTGTGCATTAATATTTGCTGTAAAATATAAAACAGCAATTAAGCTTAGATTACGAATTGGTGATTGTTTCATATTATTATTATCTCTCTTAGAGACAATAATAATAAATTTTAGGATATGTTAACAAAAAATTTAACTTTTCTTAATATTCATCGGTTATAAAAGCTTATTTTTGAATACTAAATATTCGTTTTGAGCAAAAAAATTCACTGAAA
>ENA-OOOT01000022-OOOT01000022.1-human-oral-metagenome-genome-assembly--contig:-NODE-22-length-10403-cov-147.074834_pt1 | contig 10403 bp, 10 predicted proteins | sample MGYA00245258_ERZ501125 | MGnify/ENA primary metagenome ERZ501125 (study PRJEB25959, sample SAMN05335001) | human oral metagenome | host: human-associated | place: USA: California | collected... | reverse complement strand
CAGCCGGTTTTTCTTTTTCTTTTTGCTCGGGTGTTTTCTGTTGTTCGGACACGCCCTCCGCAAATTTCTTCTCGCGCTCAATCGTGGCTTTGACTTCAGCTTCTTGTTTCTTGACGTCTTCTTCCGCTGATTTATCTGCTTGCTTCTTGTCTTCTTCGTCTTTGCGAATTTCATTGTAATCTGCTATTTTTTCGTGCAAAAATTGACCAGCAGATTGATAATCAAAATATCTGTGAATATTGTCAGTCTTATTGTCATATTTATATGACTCTAACGTACCTTGTTGGTCGCATTTTCAACACAAATCTGTAGCAGTACTGCAACGGACAGTGAATGTAACTCACAATCGATGTGAACGAAATACGATCGAGCCTGCAACAGGTTAGTGTCCATGAGTACAGTAATAGAATCGATTGCATACGTGTGAGGCATGGTCACTTCAAACGGAGTCGTCCATTGCGATGGAGTGCCCGGCACGTCCATCTTCTCGGGCTTGGTGACATCGGGTGGCAAGAGCGAGGTGATGCCTGCCAAGTGCGACTGCAGGCCCAGCGAGTTAAGTTCAGTCGCTTTGATGCTGTCTAATATGCCTTGCAAGTGCTCGACTTCGCCCTCCTCCATGATATCGGGCACATTTGTCACGTACAAGTTGTGAAATGTTTGCCGCAACGAACTGATTGGAGCGTGAGTCATGTGCTAAATACAACAGACGAGATTAAGTGGCTTACTTGTAGAACATTTGACCGATTTGATGCTTCTTCACACTGATATTTCTCGGCTTCTCAAACATGAACGAAGTAGGCACGTCTGAGATCAAAGTTAGTAGTCAAAAGCGTCAAATCAACAACGCGGCACGTACTCAGTTGAGTCTTAAGATACTTGAGTCGAGAGCCGATAATAATTGTCGTGTGCGTCGGTGTCGTTGAAATGGTGTCAAAAGTGCTCAGCCGAACACCGCTCGTGAGGTACGAGATCGGCAGCTGATCCACGTGCAGATCTGACAAGAAACTCAACAGCATGACCAAGTGCTTGCGATTAGCGATTTCAATAGGACCTTGTTCTTGTCCGACAACTTCTTTCAGCACTTGCGCCGTCTTGGACTCGCCGCTCATGGCATTTGCGACCGCGTCATCATCTGCCGAGGGCACTTGACTTTCAAATCTGTTCACGACTTCAACGAGTCTCCTGTAATTGTTCTTCTGCTGTTCGGTAGCTGTTTTGAGTGGTACAATAGTCTTTTGAATGAACTCGGTGATCAGTTCTGAAGGTTTGACTGTCTGAGCGCGGAACATGTTGACGTAGTGGTTCAAACTTAACTTGAATGCATTGCATTTCTGCGACAACACGGTCAGTATATGAACAACAAATACCTTATATTTAACATACCTGTAGAGTCTCCTGACTGATCGTGTATTTGGGATATTGACCGTTGGCTAATTTAGGATAAATGCGGAAGAAATCAGACTTGTAGAGCGATGCAGCCAAAAATATCGTCTTGATCTCTCCTTCAGGATCGAAGCCATAATACCGCGTCATGAGCTCGTACAACGATCGATTGATGTTGAATGATCGCGTCTCTTCACTCGCCTTTGCCTCGCTCTCGCTGACTTCGCTCATCTTTCTCGGCTTGTTCGAGAACAGCTCCAAGTACGAGATGTCGACGATGAGCTGCAAGAAGAGCAAGGTCGCTCTGATCTCAGGCTCGTTGAGCACATTTTCAATCACAACAGGCACTTTGTGTTTGACATTGAGCTGCTGGGCCACTTGAGCGATTTGATCTTTGGCCATGACGACACGAATGTCACCGTAGCCGAGTTTGAATTGATTGACGTATCTGTTCTGCAACGACTGAATCAACTGCCCAATGCTGTCAATCTCTTCTGTGTTCGACGTCGTGTTGAAGTAAAACACATTGCCGTTCTTTTTGCCCATAGGAGTGCGGTACTCGTAGTCGACAAAGCTCGTGTTGGGATTGTCGCCCTGATTGATGTTCAGCATTTGGATCATAGAACTCGCTGCTTGTTTGATGCCCAGTGACGCGGCACGGTACTGCAATTGTGTTTGAATGACATTGACGTGCGGTGACATGTCTTTGCGATTCAACACGCGCGTGTCAAAATCAATGACGTTCAATATCGCGGTGAGTTGTGCTGCCGACGGTTTGCTCAGGACTTGTAGCCTTTCCATAGCCTTCAGAACATTCAAGGTCGGTTCGTTAACTACGAGGTGACTGTATTTGTTGAAATGTAGCTTGCCCAGCTCACTTTTCATTGCGTCACTCAGCGGCAATGTTCGCAACTTCAAACTGAACGTGTACGCATTGAGCACTTTCTTCGAATTTTTCAACGTGACATATCTGTTGTAAATCACGGCGAGTGTTTGCTGCATTTTGATATTTTTCACCGCGCTGTCAGGCACTCCTCCCTCCAATTTTTGCATCAAATGCTCTGCATACTGTTGCGGTGACACATTGAAATATTCGAGCCTGTATCATCGGTCAATATTTGTCGCCCTCATTACAGGTCATGGTGCACGTACTTCCTGAAAAATTCGACCAATCGGTGCACCTCTTCAGGCCGGAACTGTGAATCCTCGCCAACCACACTGCTGAAGTTCTTGAACAATAGCAATGCTTCGTCAGTGCTGTCTAACAGCTTGGCTCTAATGTATATTAATAGTATTAGAAGTGTTCGGTGCATGAAGTCAATAAACTCACTCTTCTGTTTTGAGTAAGGACAACAATACCGAGCTCAAAAAGTCTTCAATAGTCTGCACATCGACTTGCACTGTCTGTTCGTTATTAATTGATAAGTAAAAGTCTGGATCCAACAAGATTGTCACAATTACCTGCATTGTTTTATTTGCAATTAGGTCTGCCACTAACTCCTGCGCCATTTCAGTGTCGATAAGGGAGTGAGTTAAATACAAAACTGGCTTGGGACCTAATGAAAGCATTTAATAATTGTCATTGAGTTAATCATAATATAATACCTGTCAGCTCTCCAACTATTCGTTCAAGCACATTATATTTCATACGAGGCGAGTCAATTCCATGGCTAATAAGAACTCTGGGAGGAATATCTTTTGGAGCAGGCTGGTAAATACAGATCAGATCGCGATCGTTAAAAATCAAAATAAAAAATTAGAAAAATACAAAATAATCAAAATACTTTCAAATTTTACGGTGCAATATTTAACGATCATAAATTAAATTTTTGAAAGCATACCGAAGGCCGCTGCGTATTTTGCCCTGTCACTGAGCGCTGCTGATTGATCACAAGTGCAGCTCTTCGAACTGCAGCACTGGCAGCCTTTAATACACGAAACATATATGTTACACGACCGCTCTTCTGTAATACATGCACTCCTCTTTGTTCTGTGTTCTTCGCTTAAAAACAATTGCAGTAATAATGAAACACGAAAGTGCAATTTAGTGCTATTATTTTATTAAAAGCCGTTCACTACGAGAACGCTTGGCGGAGACAAACAAAAATTTTAATCGAATTTATTTACGCTAGTTTCAGCTTTTAAAATTCTTCCTGCTGTTACCGCCACTTACGACTTTACGACACACGGCCCGAGAACTCCCCACCCAAGACCCTCCCGACCCGTACTCCGTGCAACTCGTGGGTTAGGGTCCCCGGGTTAGGGGTTAGGGGTTAGGGTGGGGCTAGGGGTAGGTGTTAGTGAGTTCCAGGGGCGTGTGTCGTAAAGTCGTAAGTGGCGGTTACACTGCCTCCCAAGACCCTGCTGTCGTAAAAGTGTAAGTACTATGGCTTCTATTCTGTAGCAATATAAGTCACTTTCAAAAACACTGAATTCTTAATTTGATGACGAGCACGTGACCACTCCACCTCGTGATGGTTGAACTCAACTGATTAGTGCATTGTTAGTCTTACTCCAACTTTACGAGCGAATAGACGTAGACGTCACCTGTGGCAGAATGTTCGCCAAAACCGCACAGATTTGTTTCAAAAACAGTAAAAATGTTGCAAAAATAATTTCCTGCAAAGCAAATTGCAAGCTATTTAGTACTTCTACCTCTTTGGTAAGGCCACCGCGTTGGAAATCAATTTTAATTTAAATAATTAATTAAAAAAATTCCAAATAATTCTACAGAGGTCAGATCTGCCTCCTCCAAAGCAACTTCCACAACGGAGAGTGGTAGTAACTGGATTAGGCCTGGTGACTCCACTTGGAGCAGATGTGTCAACAACGTGGACAAGACTTACTAACGGCGACTGGTTTGTATTTACTCCGTTCCTTGCAGCTATTAATATTCCTCATTAGTGCGGTCGATCGCATTACTACATTTGACACTTCACAACTGCCCTGCAAAGTCGCCGCGACAGTCAAGCGAGGCACACAGCCTGGTGAATTCAACTTGGACCAGTGGGTGCCTAAAGCGGTAATAACGATTGACGAATATATGGTCGCTGATATAGAGTTAATTGCGCGTGTAGGAACGAAGCAAAATCACGCCGTTCATTGAATACGCCATTGCCGCGTCCAGTCAAGCACTCAAAGACGCGAATTGGGCACCGAGCACTGAAGAGCAGATGAACAGAACGGTGTGCCAGTCATTTGAGACATCTAATATGAACTAACTCGTGCTTGACAGGGTGTCGCTCTTGGCTGCAGCATGGGTTCTGTGCAAGAGATCGCGGACACTTTTCAGCTCTACAAAGACAAGGTGATTCATGAACGAATTTCACTGAATGACCGCTAACAGCGTCACAGGGATATCGCAGAGTGTCACCGTACTTCTTGCCCCGCGTGCTGAATAACCTCGCAGCAGGCCAAGTGAGCATATTCAACAAGTTGCGTGTAAGTCGAGCATTTGTAAGTGATTCAGTGGCTCAGATCTGTTAGGGACCCAACCACTGCGCATCCACTGCTTGCACGACTGGAGCACATTCCATAGGCGATGCATTCAAGTTCATTCAACGAGTGAGTACTACCTCGCTTGTCGTCCACCACTCATCCATTATCCCGCTAGGGCGATGCAGATGTCATGGTCGCTGGAGCTACTGAAGCAGCAGTTGATTTGATATGCGTCACTGGTTTCTGTCGGTAAGACACACAAGATATCATGTAAAGCTCCGCACTAATAGCTGACTAGTGCCATGGCCCTATCAACTTCTTTCAATGACATGCCACAATCAGCTTCGCGACCGTTTGACAAGGACCGGGACGGCTTTGTGATGGGCGAGGGCGCTGGTGTGATGATACTCGAAGTACGTCAATAAGACGCATATTTGCTATTGATCGCGATACTTATAATGATTGACAATAGGACCTCGAGCACGCACTCAAGCGTGGTGCGAAGATCTACGCAGAGATCCGCGGTTACGGTCTCTCAGGTGCGTTCACAAGGGACCGTGTAGACGTTGCAGACCTTCATACCTTCCTTATTAGGAGATGCAAACCACGTGACCTCGCCTGCAGAGAATGGTATCGGCGCGCAGCTGTGTATGCGTGCAGCGATTGAACAGTCCGGCCTGAACCCAGAACAGATCGGCTATATCAATGCTCACGCGACTTCTACGCCACTAGGTACGATTTTATTGCCCTATTTAAGCATTGCGGATATTTATCCACGCAGGGGATCGCATTGAGAATCACGCCATTAAATCCGTGTTCGGCAACAATACACAATTGTCCGTGTCATCCACCAAAGGAGCTATTGGTCATTTGCTCGGTGCTGCAGGAGCTGTCGAGGCCATTTTCACGGTACTCGCACTTCATTCGGTAATTCACATTTCAATTTAATTCAACCGAAAAAGATTTTGCTAAACTTGTGTTTTCTATTTTTCTCCCAGGGAATTCTACCGCCAACAATCAATTTGAACAATCTCGACCCCGAATTCACACTCGACTATATTCCCAATAAGAGCATCAAAAAGAATCTTGTTGCTGCAATGTCGAACTCTTTTGGATTTGGTGGTACCAACGCGTCGCTGTTATTTTCTGTGCCTCCAAAAGTGTAATATAAATAGGTATGTGTTCCTTTATTCCGATTTTTTGTTATTTTGAGTAACAGCAGCTTGGTGCTTGTGATTCAGAAGCGCCTGTCAATTTCATCAAAAATTGTCCTGTTACTTGTGATTCTCCTCGTTTCGGCAATGAATCAGTCTTAAACTCGATATTGTCACTCAAAAACGAGGTCTAATAACGCGATGGTTGCATCATATCATTGGAATCGACGAGATCGGACTTTCTAAACGCCCTCAAAACGCGATCTGGAGCAAATCCACCTTCAGTTGCATCAAAACAACGTTCAAATGCAGGAAACTCGTCAGAGTATAACCCACCATTGTATTGCGCGCATCATTCCGCCATTCAGATCGCCTTTCGAGAGCTTGCCGAGGATACGCAGTAACCAAGAATAGCACGGGCTGTTTGAAACTTCGTTCGAAAATTTCGCTTTGGTCCAATGTGAATCGCGCTCTGGACTGGATATTTATATTACGTTACAACGCGTATTCATTGTTACGAACACTTGACAAACACACGACCACGTCTGACTTTTTTTGATGCAAGTAAGTTGATGTCAATGGGGTTGGTGACTTCATTTGCTAATAATGTGATTGTCGATAGGATTGCGCAGTCGAAGCTCACGACGTTGCTTGCAGAGCAACTAACAGCCGTATTCGAGCTGCTTCGATGATGGTACGATGACTTTTAGTTTCGACCGATCTGAAATTCTCAAGAGCAACCGCAATTACATTGTCTCATCCAAACAACTTAGTGCATTATAGCAGTTGATTCTAATCAGGTACCATTAATAACAGCATGAAGATAAATGTTTCTACTGCGATCAAACAACGAGCTCGCAGTTGACCTACTGCAGCTTCTGCCCCAAGGCTTATCACCGCGAATGCTTGCCTGAAGGCACTGTAATTAGTTTCCCGCGATGGTAGGTCATCAATCTCCCTCTAGCTCTAAAAATGTCAAATGATACTCCGGCCACCGCTCGCCGCTCCTCCACAAAACCGTATCATTTATTGACCGGTTAATTACTAGGGGTTGCCCTAGCCACAAATGCCAAGTTCCTGACTGCGGGGCTAGCTCTTCCAAAAGCAGAAGAAAAATTTACAGATGTGCTCATTGCCCATCCTCCTATTGCTTGTAAGTTGAATTGATATCTTGTATAATATTTTCCTATTTCGGTCATGATTTACTTTCCACCAAATTTCCGTTATTAATTTAATTTAATTTTCAGTGCGCATCTTGCAGAAGGAACGAAAATTCTTGATTACAACCCTTGGCAATCGATTGGTTATCGTACTGGTAGCTTTGTATTCATCGTTTGCACTAAATGCACAGTAAGCAATAGCGGCAATTATTTATACGAAGTGCGCACGTGCTAATAACTCCGCAGCACAAACACCAAGACAACGGCCACGAGCACTCTGCAGCTGACTCGACTTGCGCTGCGGGTGAGTCCCACGTCGATGGTTACAAGCGACGCAACAAGCGCAAGGCTCGCGAGTTGTCAGACGATGAGGACGAGGTGCAGATCCGCACTGCAGCAGATCCAGCACTCGTGAATGAGATCAAATCACGATTGAAAGCATTAGGAAAGATGCAGCGTGAAGTAGCACGTGATATCGGTGTGAGCGAGGGCATTCTGTCGCAATACATGAACGGCGCTACTCGCAGCAATGGCTGGCGATCAATTGAAACCAAATTGAATGAGTGGCTCGAAGCGAGTGCCGTGATGACACCTGTCACTGCGAGTGTCAACGCAAATGTCGACAGTAACAGCAACAGCGCTCAGTCCAGCGATTCAACATCAGGTCCACGCCTCAAGCGCCGCAAGTTGTCCGGCAGTTCTGACGCAGCACACGACGATCACTCGGGCACTTCCAGTCCCACACGCGAAGTCGGTGCCGTGGCTCCTCGTCGCTTGACTCCACTGCCTCAAAACACGTTCAATCTCTCACAGCTCACTGTTGTTATGCCCACCTCACAGCCCATGACCATTAACAATAACAACCACTGGCTCAACCAAGCGCACATGGCCGAACACATGTCACCTGTCACGAGCTCTGAAGAACAAGTCTCTAGCTCGTACGAAATGCACGAGCTTCAGTTCTACAACCCCGCGTACAACTACGAGTACTTGAGTCCTAGCGCACTCGATCTCTACGTCGAGCTGACTGACGACAATGTCAAGCAGATTGTGGCTGAGAGTCATTATTACAACAACAATAACAACTCCCACAACGCTCCTGCTCACAACGAGTGGTCCTCTCCTTTTGCCGTCTAAAGCTGTCAATTAGCAATTTTGTATAATTTCCCTGCGGTATATGTAAATAAACTGTAAATATTTCTATTAATCATTCGTTTTACTCTGTACACTTTACATCACTTCAAAGCTTTACGACATGCGGACTTTCTGTCTCTTTCGTCGTGGCTTTTCACTTCCATTGATCTCTTCAGCTTTGTCTTCAGGCATACTATTGTTATTGTTACTAGTGTCTCCAACTTCCTCGAACTCTTCGTCGTCTGAATCGCCACTAACATAGATATTTGTGCTCTTGCGTCGCCGTTTCTTCATAAATGTGCGCAGCTGTTCAATGAGCTCGACAGACAAGTCAGTGTAACACGTGCTCTTTTGCACGGCATCGAACTCTTTGGCGATGAATCTCATGCACAGCTCTTTCAATTGAAGCGCATTGCACTTGTGAGCGAAGGAATATAAGAACGCAGCAGTGTCCACTTCAAAACTGTTCTGCAAGTGGTACTCGAGGTGCGCTTTCAAATCGTCCACCAAAAACTCGTCAGCAATTTCAAGCAGCTTCAGTGCGGTGTTCTCTTGCTGCAACTGTTCTTCGTTCAATTCACCGCTGTAGATGAACTGCAACATCATCTTCACAATCAAGGGCTCGTGCTCATCAACGTCAAGTCCCTCTGCAACACTCAGCTTGACACCATTGAGCTGTGACTCGCCGTCGAACTGCAGAGGTATGTTGTTTTGACTCGAAGACAGACCGCCCATGCCCAGCCTCTGACTGTTGAACAGGGCCTCAAATCGACCGCTTCGTGCACTTAGAATGGCTTTGTGAGTTCGAAAAGATGTACCACGCGACCTGACAGTGTAGTCGGGGAAATAATCTGGATTGTCAAGGAGTTTTGACAAGTCACGCGACACCACAGAACTGGGCTTGACAATGGGCTCGTCAATGTCGGAATAAATGTGCAGCGAGTTCAAATCCAGCAGTCCATTGTGGCCGCCGAAGAAGAGCAGTCGGTGATTGAAGTTGAGACACGAGGCACCGAACAGCGTGCCCGGTGATTGGCCACTGACTTCTTGCACGTTAGTTGGCTCCCATCTATCAGCAACTATGAGACTAACTATTAGTCAAGGACATTCACAGAATTAGCACGTACCAGTGTTGTAGCTGTAAAAGTCATCGTAGTACAGTGCCTGCGAGGAGTCGAAGCCCCATCCTCCGTAAATGTGCACGCGCGAACCCAAGTCTGCACTGGCTGTGGCCTTGAGTACTCATAAATGTAAATGTTATTCATAACAATTGGCACGTGTCACTTACAAATCGAGCACATGGCGCATACTTAGAAGTCTTGTCATCATCCTGCAGTCGTGTTAGTGACACGTGTCAAACACATTACCGCGTACCAGTTTGGTCCAAGTCATAGTCTCCAAATTTAAGCTGTAGAAATCATTCAACATCTCGCCGTGCATTCCGTCCCAAGTCGAGCCTCCGAAGATGTAGACGAGCTAAGCCACATTAGTAGTGCTCGTCATTGGTGAACTTTGACATGTATTGCTTACTTTGCCTAATTTGACCATGGAATGATAAGCACGTGCAGGAGGTGTGGGGCCTGAAGTTGTGGGAGTGAAGAATTGCATCGATTCTACGTCCCAACAATAAAGATCTGCAAAGTTCTGCTCTGAATTGTGACCACCAAATATGTACATGCGACCAGCGTATTCAATCGATCGGTGACCTTCGCGCGGAGTTGGATGCACGACACTCGATGCACGATGCTTCTCCCACTCACATCGGTCTAATAGGTCTCAGTTAGATTAATATTTAAGTATAGTTATAAGATAGTACCAATATCGTATGAATAGGTGTCATTGAAGACTGGTCCTTCGTCCCAAATCCTTCCGCCGCCAAACAAGAACAATTTCCGTCCTATAACATTACTAGCAAAAGACGCTCTCGGCGGAGGAATTTTTCCGCGAACAGAAGGCTTGCTCCATGTGCTGGTATCTACCGAAATTATTAGTACAGAAGGAAATAATTCTGGATGCTTCTCGCAACATTCTGGAAAGTAAAAATCCGTTGCAGAAGGTGTACATAATATATTAGTAGCGTTGTATTTAGTTAGTTGTAATTTGACACGGCGGAGACACGGGATCCGGTCTT
>ENA-OOOT01000021-OOOT01000021.1-human-oral-metagenome-genome-assembly--contig:-NODE-21-length-11229-cov-10.493515_pt1 | contig 11229 bp, 11 predicted proteins | sample MGYA00245258_ERZ501125 | MGnify/ENA primary metagenome ERZ501125 (study PRJEB25959, sample SAMN05335001) | human oral metagenome | host: human-associated | place: USA: California | collected... | reverse complement strand
AACTTTTTATCTCATCAGTTACGGGATTTCTCAGTTCTTTTCAGGAGCTCTTGTAGATGCTTTCGGGCGTTACAAGATCAGTATTATGGCACTGGTACTTTTCGTAGTGTCTTTCTGGACTCAACTGCCAGATCCAAATCTGTATCTCCGGAGAAACCCCATTCAGGGTGTGGAAACAACAATACATCCGAATGAATTAAATCGGCCATATAGAGCATTTTCTCATTTTGCGATTGTATTAAACAAAGCGTTAATCCTGGTGTATGACCCGGAGCTTCTATAAAATTGAAATACTGATAAAGCGGCATTTTAAAATCGTAGTATTTGATCTTAGGCTTTATTGCTGTTAGAATTTTTCTGATTCCACCAATAACTTGTAGCAGAAAATCGGGTTTATTTTTCAAGGCACTATTTACAAAGTCTTTCATTGTAGCCTGCATCCAGAAGTCATATTCTGTTTTGCTAATGAAGTAACCGGCATTTGGAAAAACCAGTTTTCCATCTTTATCTATAAGACCTCCAATATGATCGGGGTGAGCATGAGAAATAAATACATCGGTAATATCTTCGGGTTTAAATCCTGCTTTGGAAAGACTCTCCAACAAAAATCCTGTATTTTCGTCCGCAAATATCCCCATTCCGGCATCCATTAGAATTAATTTGTTCTCCGTCTTTATCAACGGAACATTCATAGCCATATCAACATACTCATCCGACCGGAAGTTATCCTGCAATAGCTTCTTTAGTTCTTTTATATCAGCTCTTGGTGCAAAACCATCTACCCTGTCACGGATAAAACCATCGGAGAGAATATATAATTCCAGTTTACCTAATTGTATTTTCTTATAACCTGCCAAAGATTTCCGGGTTTTCTGCCCTACAGGCTTAGTCACTTCAGCTAATAAACTTGCTGCAGGCAATAAACTGAAAAGTCCTGCAATACTTCCTTTTTTTAATAGTTCGCGTCTGTTCATCAGATATGTGCTTTTTTACGCTTAATAAAAGACAGAATAATAAAACCTAAAACACCAATAGCAAAATAGCCTTCAGCAATACCGGTCTGTTGTACCGGCTTTATTACAGCAGCTATACTATAACTAACTACAGAAGTTATGATATACACTACTCCACCTGTAATCCCACCAGAAATCCCTGCTGATTTTGGAAAACGACCCAAACAGTAGGCAAAGTAATTATTGAACATAAATCCTGCAGTAACATGTATCACAAATGCAAAGAGCACCAGTGTAAAGAGATTCTCTACATAGAATGAACTTGCAAACATTAGTACTATAAAGAGCAATTGTAAAAAATTAGAATATCTAAGCTTTGGCAGAAAAGGTCTGGAGATTAGCGCTTTCCCAAGGAAGCCTCCACTCATCCAAGCAAGTCCCATCAGAAGTGAAAGATAACCTGTAGTTACAGAAGAATAGCCTAACTTATGCTCTATAATAAAAGGTCCGCATAAATTGTAGAACATAATCAGTGCATAGCTTACTCCACACATTAACGTCCCAAAGAAAAAGTCTAATGTTCCCAGCATGGTTTTAAACTCATTCCACAGAAAGCCAATATGAAAAGGATTTTTATTTTTAATGGTCTCTCCGGAAAATACAAGTTCCAGAATCAGAATTATTAATGAATATCCTGCTAATACAGTAAAGTTGGACTGCCATCCAAAACTCTTTTGCAAATAGCCACCAATAAATGGAGCTATAATAGGCCCTAATGACCATACTATAGTCATAATACTAAGGTAATGTTTCCTTTCCTCTCCATCGTAAACATCCACAAAAAATGCACGTTTAGAGACAACGACTAATCCGGACAGTATTCCCTGTACAATCCGCATCAGGTAGATAACATAAATATTCTGAGTGTGTCCGGTAATCCAGAAAGACACTACGAAAAGTACCAGTGCCATAATACTGATCTTGTAACGCCCGAAAGCATCTACAAGAGCTCCTGAAAAGAACTGAGAAATCCCGTAACTGATGAGATAAAAAGTTAAAGTAAGCTGTATTCTGGCTCCCGGCAGATGGAGATCCTCTGCCATACTAGGCATGGACGGCAGATAAATATCCGTGGCCAATCCCGACATTGGGATGACTGCGAAAGCAAGAATAGTAGCAATGAATTGGTGTTTTGTTGCCAACTGCTTATTAAGCATAAAGTATTATTTGTTTTTTGTTTACGATTTATTTTTACAAACCTTTAGGTTTAATATTCTGAAGATTTAACTTCAAGATTATAGAAACTAAGGTTATTAGGATATCTTTTTCCTTAACTCAACTATTGTCACTCTGAGCAAAGAGTATAATTTAACAAGACCTCTCGATACATTTTGCTACATTCCTTTTTGCAAAACACTCGAGGTGACAGAGTTTATCATTTAAAAGCTCTCTTTACCTATTTACCCGACAGCTGTCACTCTGAGCAAAGAGATTGTTTACAAAGCGTCCAGCACTGCTTTAAGATCTGCATTAAACTTTGCAGGCAGAAATTCTGTTATTTCATATTCGGCTACCTGATGCTGATAAAAGGGATCTTCTTTTATTATTTCCCTTATCTCCTCTATTGTTACATTTTGTGCTATAATAATTCCTCCGGTTCTCGGATTCTTTCTTCCTGACATCAGGAACTTCTTATCAGCATAGTACTTATTCAGAAAATCATTATGCGCTTCAATGAGTGTTTCTATTTCGCCGATAGCTTTAATATAGTTTAATGATATAATAAACATGATCATTTGTTGTTTAAACAATGCAAAGGTCGTTAACCGAAAGGATTTTTCTGCATTAAATAATGATAAAGTATAAATTAAACCTCATAGGTTTCTCAAACCTGTGAGGTTTAATAAAGAGTATTTTACTTTTAGTTATTTACAAGTTTCATAGAACCTTCAGAATATCGTGGTCCGGTATTCGGATATTTTTCAATAATTTCTTCTATCTGGTCCTTTTCTGCTTCTGTAAAAGTAACCGCAGCAGCTTCAATATTCTGTTCCAGATATTTCACACGCTTGGTCCCCGGAATCGGAATGATATCGTCTCCCTGAGCCAATACCCACGCTAATGCTAACTGACTGCCAGTAATCCCTTTGGATGCCGCCAGTTCATTCAGTTCTTTAGCCAGGTTTTTGTTATTCTCAAGATAGGCTTCCTGATAACGAGGCAGACTTTTTCTGAAATCACTATCTTCCAATTGCTGAACTTCGTTGATATTATTGAACAATCCTCTTGCTAAAGGCGAATATGGAACGAGACTAATGCCTAATTCTCTTACCACCGGAAGTATACTTTCTTCTACATCTCTTGTCAGAAGTGAGTATTCGGATTGTAAAGCAGCAATCGGATGTATTGCATTGGCTTTCCTGATAGATTCAACAGAAGCTTCAGATAAACCTAAGTAACGTACCTTACCTGCTTTTACCAATTCTGCCATAGCGCCTACCGTTTCTTCTACTGGCACATTAGGATCTATACGGTGTGCATAGTATAAATCTATTGTATCAATTTTTAGTCTTCTAAGGCTATTATCTACCGCCTGTCTAATCCATTCCGGTGATCCGTCAAAATAAGTATTAGCACTATTGCTCGGTCCGGCTTCATCATTCTTAAAACGGAACCCGAATTTGGTTGCTATAAAAATTTTATCTCTGTTGGGTACCAAAACCTTTGAAATAAGCTCTTCATTTTTTCCATTAGCATACATGTCCGCAGTATCCCAAAAGTTAATTCCAGAGTCCAGTGCTTTATGCAGTGTTCTGATACTCTCCTGTTCATCTGCCTGCCCATAAGCAAAGCTCATTCCCATACAACCTAATCCTATAGCGGATAATTGTTCTCCTGTTTTTCCTAAAGTTTTGTAATTCATAACCTGATGTTTTTAATAATTTAATTTTTAAGCACTAAGGCAATACTAAAATATTGCCCGTGTGTTATATTTTAATAAAGTAATTTAACAGGACAAAGTTAAGTTGCGATTACAGGGAAGTGTATAAATTATTCAAACTAAAAATTGTAAAATTCAAACAACTTTACTTCTATAGGCTACAGGCGATAATCGGGTTTGTTTTCTGAAGAAATTGGTAAAATAAGCAGAGTCATCAAAGCCCAGGCAAAATGCAATTTCATTGATGTTCCAGTCTGTATGATTCAATAAAGCCTTAGCCTCCTGAACGATTCTGTTTGCTATCAGTTCGGAGGTAGTCTTTCCTGTAACCGTCTTTAGTGCTCTGTTGAGAGAATTAACATGAATATTAAGATTCTGAGCATAATCTACCGCAGATTTTAATCTCAGCGGATTGGCAGTTCCATCAATAGGATATTGTCTTTCCATCAGATCCATAAAGAGCGAAGCCACTCTCTGCGAAGCATTATTATATCGCTCATAAGACTGTGCCGGGCTCATTTTCATGGCTTCATGCATCAAAAGCTGCAGATAGTTACGAATAACATCATATTTGTGGACATAATCGGCATCTATTTCTTCTTTTATTCTGGAAAAAAGAAGCTCTACAGATTTCACCTGATCGTCATTCAAAAAGAATACAGGTTCACCTCCTATTTTATAAAAGTTGGAATCCTGAATATTTCCCATATTACCATTTTTTAGAAAATGTTCAGTAAAAAGACAGAACCATCCGCTCTGATCTTCGGAGGTTGCTTCCCATGAATAGGGAATCAATGGGCTCGAGAAAAGCAATGCAGGACGATCTATACAAATCCATCTGTCGGCATAGTGCAATTTTCCCTCACCTATAATTAAAGAGATTTTATAGTAATCTCTGCGGCTGTATGGTGTAACTCTGGCACAACTTTCTCTGGAGAAAATATTGACATGCCCCACCCCCGGACAACACAAGAGTTTGGAAACATCTTTTCCGGGCAATGTTCTGGTATAAAATTCCTGTAAAGTTTCGGAGGTTTTCATAGTTCAAAGATATAAAAATCAATCATTATTTAAAACTACTTCAAAATATAAACACTCTTAGACTATATTCAGATCGGTATAGTTATATTAACATTTACTACCTACTAGGCCTTACAATTTAATACTATATTGATACCTTAATAATCTTAATTTCTAAATGATAAAAATAAACCATTAAGAAGTTAAGATAATTTAGTTTTAGGCTCTAAAATAATCCTTGTCTAGGTTCAGAACCTAGACAAGGAGAAATAAAAAAGCCGGAAAAATATCTTCCGGCTTGTAATTGTATTGTTATAGTATTAAACCATTTTAATCAATAGAACCTCATCTACTTTTTCAACTTTCACTAAGTTGTTTTTTGTAAGGTTCTTGATAGCTTTATCCCATTTCTTACCGGATAACTGGCTTTTATCTTTAACTTCAGCTAAAGTAGTTGCTTCTTCATTTGCGCTTACGATTTCGATAATCGCTTTTTCATCTTCGTTTAGCTCCAATTTAGGTTCTGTTTTCTCCGGACGCATTTGCGGGAAGAATAATACCTCCTGAATAGACGGGTTATTAGTAAGGAACATAATTAATCTGTCCATACCAATTCCTAAACCTGAAGTTGGCGGCATACCATATTCTAAAGCTCTAAGGAAGTCTTCGTCGATAAACTGACCTGCTTCATCATCACCTTTCTCAGAAAGTCTAAGCTGATCTTCAAAACGCTCTCTCTGGTCGATTGGATCGTTAAGCTCTGAATAAGCATTAGCAATCTCCTTACCGCAAACCATAAGTTCGAAACGCTCGGTTAAGCCTTCCTGACTTCTGTGCTTCTTAGTCAGCGGAGACATCTCTACAGGATAGTCTGTAATAAATGTTGGCTGAATAAAGTTACCTTCACATTTCTCACCGAAAATTTCATCGATAAGTTTTCCTTTCCCCATTGTTTCATCAACTTCTAAACCGATAGACTTAGCAAAAGCACGAAGCTCTTCTTCAGTTTTTCCGGTAATATCATATCCTGTATATTTCTGAATAGCTTCAGTCATAGATACTCTTGGATATGGTGCTTTGAAGTCAATTTCATATTCACCAAAAGTCGCTTTAGAAGTTCCGTTCACTGCAATAGCACAATGTTCTAATAACTTCTCTGTGAAATCCATCATCCAATTGTAGTCTTTATAAGCTACATAAATTTCCATCGCGGTAAATTCCGGATTGTGAGTTCTGTCCATTCCTTCATTACGGAAGTTTTTAGAAAACTCGTAAACACCATCAAAACCTCCAACAATCAGTCTCTTCAGGTATAATTCGTTTGCAATACGAAGGTATAAAGGAATATCCAATGCATTGTGATGCGTAATAAATGGCCTTGCAGCTGCTCCACCAGGGATAGACTGTAATACCGGAGTTTCAACCTCAAAGTATCCTTTGTCGTTGAAGAAACCACGCATTGCGTTGAATAATTTAGTTCTCTTGATGAAAATATCTTTAACATGCGGATTCACAGCTAAATCTACATAACGCATACGGTAACGTAATTCCGGATCTACGAATGCATCGTGAATTTTTCCGTCTTCATCAGTTTTTACAACTGGTAGCGGACGTAATGTTTTTGATAAAAGGGTAAATTTGGTTACATGTACGGAGATCTCACCTACCTGTGTTTTGAACAGGTAACCTTCAATTCCGATAAAATCACCAATATCTAAAAGTTTTTTGAAAACGGTATTGTACTCCACTGCTTCTTCTGTACTGGAAACATCGTCACGTGATACATAGATTTGTACACGTCCTTCACTGTCCTGAAGCTCTGCGAATGAAGCTTTCCCCATAATACGAACACTCATCAAGCGTCCTGCCAACTTCACCTTCTTACCATCCTCGTACTTGTCCTTTATCTCCTGCGTATTTGTATTTACTTCAAATTCCGCTGCCGGATAAGGCTCGATCCCCATCTGTCTCAGCTGTTGCAGTTTTTCTCTGCGGATGATTTCTTGCTCTGTAAGTTGTTGCATAATAGGTTATATTTAACAGTTTGCAAAATTAAGGATTATTTAAAAAATATAACAGTGTTTCATCAGATAATATGATAATAAAGCTGTTTTGCTTTTTGTTATCCTGATCTTTAGTTTATTAAGAGTATAATAATCTACAGGTAGCTTCCCTTCAGAGCTTCTATAATGATATTATGATCCTCTTCATCATGAAGCCCCGACACTGTTATAACAGCTATCATTCCTCCATTCTTTACAAAAATTGGTATCGCTCCTCCTTTAGCCAGAAAATCTCTTTCATCCAGCCCAAAAGTTTTTTCTAAACTCATATTACCTTCTTTCAGATCATTTTTTACACTAAGTGAACTTTCTTCAAATTGTCTGGCGATATTTGCTTTTCGTCTTAACCAGTTATGCTTGTCCACCGGAAGTGTATCATCTACATACAGAAATACAGTTTGGTTTAGCCTGCAAACTTCTACAGCTATATGCTGATTCCGGCTTTTAGCCAAATCAATAATTTTCACACCCATATCAAAAGCTACACGGTTGGAAAAGCTGTCGAGCTCTATTTTTCTTAGCGTTTCACTATTGTTGTTATGATCTGTCATTATTAGTTTATTAATTGTGATTTTGAATTTAAGTCAATAAAAAGCCGGAAGACTAGCTTCCGGCACAATAATATATGGATTAGAATGTTTACTTCTTAAGACTAAGAACATACATAGCCATAGCTTCTGCCTGAGCCTGCGTAAGATCTGCATGTGGTGCCATTGGAATTTCTCCCCAAACACCTTGTCCTCCTTTTATTATTTTTTCTGCAAGCATCTTTCTGTTTTGTTCTGTATTCTCATACTTTGCCGCAACATCTTTATAAGCCGGACCTATAAGTTTAGTATCATCAGCATGGCAGGTACGACAGTCGGAAGCATTAATAAATTCCAGCCCACTTTCAGGTGTCGGAACTTTAATTTCTGCGTTCTGCTGTTCTACAGTTACTTTAGGTTCTTCCAACATGGTATTGCTTTCCTTTTCTACAGGAGTTTCTTTTTTCGAACATGAAAAAGCTGCAAAAGCTAATAATGCAATAAGAAAGACTTGTTTTTTCATACTTTACTTTTATTTAGGTAAACAAATTTAACCATTAAATCCCTTGGATTCTTTCTAAATGACATCTATCAAGCATGAAATTTGAAGTATAAAGGACGAATGAAAGTATTTCACAAAAAACAGCCCGAAGAATTTCTTCGGGCTGTTTTTATTTTATACAAAAGCTTATTTCAGCTTTTTAAGATCTACAATTCCAAAATGCAGCCATATACCAAAAATTCCGGTTCTGGTATAAAATTCTTCTTTACCATTAAACCTAACTTTTGTTTTAGGTTCTGTCTGACAAATAAAAAAATGATTGCCATCTATACAGTTCATTTTTCCCCTTCGGTATAATTCTGTCCAGCCAAATTCTTTATACTGATCTTCCTTATCTTCCGGGACGAACAAAAATCGTCTTACTACGGCCTGGTCCTTTTTACCTTCTTTTGTTGATGTAACTGCCCAACGTGCCAAATCAGATTGATATCTTGCTGCAACCTCATCAGCTTTTGCATCTGCTACACGCTCAATGATCAAAGTATCCGAAGCTTTCATCAGACTGTCTTTTATTGCATATATACCGTAAGAACCTGACCATATATCGGTTTTTGTATTCTTCTGTGCATATAGACAGCTAAATAATCCGGTTATAATAAAAGTGAAAAGAAGCTTTTTCATATTTTATATACTATTTAAAATACTTTCAGGTTATCCTGTGGTGTATAGTCCATAAAGATGCCACCATCCAGATTCACAGATTTCACCTGCTTTTTTATTGGAAGTTCTAAAGTAGTTTTCTTTTGGTCTTTCTCCCATACAGCAGGTGTGAAACGCTTATTTTCTTTGGTTCCGTCTGTATAAGTTACTACAGCATCGAACGGCACTGCAAAACCACCTACATTGTCTACTTTAATATTCAGCTTGTTATTTTGTTGTGCAGCATCCGATATCTTCAAATCTATGTAATTATTACTATAGAACCAGTTGTTCCAGAACCAGGTAAGATCTTTGCCGGAACCTGTATTCATAGAATAAAAATAATCCCAAGGAATAGGATGCTTACCATTCCAGTTATCCATATAGTGATGCAGTGCTTTTTTGAATAAAGCATCACCAAGATATTCTTTCAGTGCCAGATAAGATAAAGAGGATTTCACATAAGAATTGTTTCCATATCCTGCTCCCGACACCTGAGTACTCATAGTGATTAATGGCTGATCCTGTTCTGTTGCAGGACTGGTGATCCATTTTTTTGTTCTGAAGTTTTTATAAAAAGTATCTGCCGCTTCTTTTCCGTTTTCATCAATTCCGATCAGATATTCCAGTGTTGTTGCCCAACCTTCATCCATATAAGCATAGCGGGTTTCATTAATCCCCATATAGAAAGGAAAATAGGTATGCGCAATTTCATGATCAGCTGTCAGACGGGCATCCTGAAAATTATCCGGAACTGTACTGTCATTAATCATCATAGGATATTCCATATCTGCATATCCCTGAATAGCCGTCATTACCGGATAAGGATATTCTACGCCCGGCCAGTTTTTGGAAAACCAGTCGATATTGTAACGCATCCAGCCTGTATATTGTTCGAAATCTTTAGCTCCGGCTTTGTAGCCAGCCTGCACACTTACTCTTTTTGTTTTCAGCTGCACACTGGAAGCATCCCATACATAATGGTTACTCAGTGCAAAACAGAAATCAGAGATATTGTTTGCTTTAAACTTCCATACATTCCAATCATTCTGCTTCGTAACCTTACCAGACTTCATCTCGGCTTCATTGGCAACATGTATTATTTTATCGCTCTTCAGAGATTCTTTAAAGCGCTTCAAATATTCCGGCTGCAATACCTCTTCCGGATTCAGGAAATCTCCTGTAGACCATACAACATAGTTTTTCGGAGCAGAAATTGCAAAACTATAGTCATTGAAATCATTATAAAACTCTTGCCTGTCCGAATGCTGAATAAAGTCCCAACCGTTGTAATCATCATATACAGATACTCTTGGATAAGAATAAGCTACATAAAACGTATTTGGGTCTATTTGGCCCTCTCTCCCACTCTGTACAGAAAGCGGATACTCCCACTCTATTTTTATTTCAGCTTTGGCTTTAGACGCTAATGGTTTATTCAGCTCTACAGCTTCTACTGTACTCCAGTCATCACTGTCAATGTTATAACTTTCACCGTTTACACTGAATGATTTTATTTTCAGTCCCGAACTCAGAAAATCTTTCGATACAAATCCTGAGCGTGGCGATTGTGGCTTGTGCATATTATTCACAAAGCGAATTGCTAATATATCAAGCTGATCCGGGCTATTATTGTCATACAAAATAGTCTCGCTGCCGGAAACAATTTTGGTATCTGCATTTACTTTTATCTGAATATCATAAATTCCTTTATTCTGCCAGTAATTTTTACCAGGTGCTCCCGACAAATCACGGGTACCGTTGGCATAAGCTTTCTTAATGTTTCTTGGCATATATAACTCCTGAGCTGTAGCCTGTCCTAACATTCCCAGTAAAGCTATGCTGAAAAATATTTTTCTCATTTTTAAAATTTACGGATAAGTATCAAAATTAGGGAAAATACCGTTATAAAAGGGCTTTATGCGCAAAAGAAATCAGAAAACGCTATATTTATTATCCGGATACTATTAAGAGCCTGTTTAAATTTTATAGTTAATACTCTTCGACAAGCTCAGAGTGACATTGTTCATCCAAAATATCTTTCTTTAGAATTGTCAGACTGAGCCTGTCGAAGTCTAGATTATTTTTAATTAAAATCTAAACAGGTTCTTAACCTGATACACTTTTTCGGAAATGGCCAGGTGTTTGTCCTGTCCATTTTTTGAAGAACTTGGAAAAATTGGACGGATCGTATGTAAGCTGTATTGCAACCTGAGCGACAGGAGCTTTTGTTTCTTTTAAAAGCTTCTTTGCCTGGTCTATAATTTTCTCGTCATAAAAATGACATGGATGATGTCCGGTCTCCTGCTGAATAGTATCCGACAGATGCTGATGCGAAACAGCCAATTCGCGGGCAATCTGATTAAGTTCCATAAATTCAGATACTCTCCCCTGAACAACATCGTCTATATGTTGATCCAGAAATGCAAAATAACTGGTAAGAATCTCTTTACTTCTTTTTATGCTTTTATCCTGATCGGGCATCAATGTGTTTCGTTTATAATTTCTCTAAAATACAAAAAAA
>ENA-OOOT01000017-OOOT01000017.1-human-oral-metagenome-genome-assembly--contig:-NODE-17-length-12432-cov-7.080130_pt1 | contig 12432 bp, 24 predicted proteins | sample MGYA00245258_ERZ501125 | MGnify/ENA primary metagenome ERZ501125 (study PRJEB25959, sample SAMN05335001) | human oral metagenome | host: human-associated | place: USA: California | collected 2014-03-29... | reverse complement strand
TTTTTTTGTCTCTAGCCAAACATAACCATCCGCATCTTCTCCATATACTATTGGATCATTATTACTTTGTATAAATTCTTCTCTTTTACCACTTACTAATTTAGGTTCTCCTTCACCCCTGATAATCCAGTCTAAGTTCCATTCAGGAAAAAATGAAACAATAGTCTCTAATGCAGCCACAGTAATATTAATATCACCTGTTATATACCTTCTCATATTTGCATAAGAAATACCAGTCAGTGTTGACATCCCATTGGTATCTATATTCTCCAATTGCATTAGATGGGCTATTCTTTCTCCTTTTGTGTTCATAAGTTAAAATTTTGTTAAATTTACATACAACGTATTTTTACATTAACTTTTTACGTACTTTTGATATACGCTAAATGTAAATGTATTTTTCACTAAATGTAGAACTATTTGTGTAAATAATTTTTGCGTTTAAAGTTTTACAATACACGTGCCAAAGTTACATATTCTAATGCATTTAATGGATAAAATATAAGTAAAAATATTCTTACAACTTAAAAATCAATTACAAACATTATGACAATTATTCAATACCAAGGCTCACATACGGTGAGTATGAAAGAATTTTATTCAAAGTTTATAAATAAGAATGATGTCTCACCACTTGTAAACGCACCTTATTTAAAAGAGTTAGACAAGGATATAGACTTCTATATTGTGTATAAAAAAGAAGCGATTGAAGATGATGTAGATCCAAGTAATGGAATTGATGATATACTTACTACAATTCCAACATTTACCCATATTCTGTTCCGATACATAACTAACCCTTCTTTTACAAAAACGCTTGTAGATTCTCAAAAAGACTTTTTACAAAGAACTAAACTTTCACTTATATCCAGAAGTAATCATGAATTACAAAAATGACAAACAATATAAAGAAGCTCTTAGGTTAGTAAAACAGGGAGTTCTTGATACAAATGGCATTAATACAAACTATGGTGATGATGAACATGTGTTTGAAATTAGTGATGATTTAACAGTTGTATATAAAACTAATGGGAACAAATTTCTTGAAATAACTTCAGAAGAAAGGCAACTTGAATTACAACCATATGATACAATTATTTCATATACCGATGATAAAATTGAAGAATATATGGCTGATACATCTGATATGGATGAATTTAATTATGAACAATGGAACGATTGTCAAGATAGTGTTGGCGACTACCCAAATACTTACCACGAATTATAATAAGCATGAGAGCATCAGAAGCAAATAACATGATTCAATTAATATTGAGTCAGTTAAGTGAAAAAGAACATAAAGGTGAGTATTATGAAATTGATTGTGTAGGAGATAGTATGAACGATGGAACTTTCAGATCAATTTTAGATAAAGATAGGTTACTTGTAAGAGATGTTAAAAGACAATATTGGAAAAATAAATTACATAATCATAAGTGGGATCTATTTTACTTTTTACATAATGAAAGGCGTGCGATTGTTAAGCAAGTAAAAAGTCATAATCCGGAGACTGGAGAAATTGTTCTTCATTCATGGAATCCGAATAAAGAAGAATATCCAGATTTTACTATTAATGTAAGAGATTGCTATATAATTGCAAATGTTGTAAAGCTTTTAGATAGAGACTTTTCTGCACTTTAATAAGCTGAAAAATATGTACAAATGTGTACAACATGTGTACAAAATATATAAAATAACATTTATTTTGAATGTTTTAAGTTGTTGATTATCAATAATATTAAGAAATGTCTGAGAATCCCTCACTCTCCGCATAGTTTCAACAAAGCCCTTTAATTAGGGCAAAGTTTAATTTCTTAATAGTAGATGTGTACAAAATATGTACAAACTATTCTACAGTCTCCCCAGACAACTTGAAGTTTTCAAAATCTAATTAATACTTAGACAATGAAAAAAAGAGAACTTCACTGTACAACTCCTAAGATTGTATCTTATCCAGTAGAAGGAGTTAAAAATCCTAAAAGATGGTATGTATATTTTCGAATTACTATAGAAGGTAAAAGATATATTCGAAGGTATTCACAAGGCATCAATGAACATGATACTTTTGAATTAAGATTAAAAGAAGCCAATAAGTTAAAGAAAGAGCTAATAAATAACTTAACTAATGGCTTAATTCCTAATGAAATTTTTGAGGAAATTGAAAAGTCTAAAAAACAAAATTCTATTCCTGTTTTTGAAGAATCAGACATTTCATTAATTGAAGCCTTGTATAAAGCATTATCTGAAAGATCAAAAAAACTTTCCTCTAAAAGCCAATCAGACTATAAAGGTGCAGTTGATTTTTTAGTAGAAGAAATTAAAGAAAAAATGGGATGAATTAAAATTAAAAGATTCCTCAAAAATGCATTTTAGACAATGTTTAGAAATTGTTAAAGAAAAAAGAAAATGGGGGAATAGAACTTATAATAATAATTTAGGTTATATAAAAACTATTTTACAGGAGTGCGTAGATATGGAAATGATTAAAATAAATCCTATGATGAAAGCTCCTACATTAAAACAAGAACAATCCTCCCTTCATGACCCTCCATCTGAAAAAGAATTTAAACGTATTAAAAATCAATTAATCGCAAATCATCCAAATTTATGGAATGCCTTCTGTTTTCAATATCATACAGGAATAAGACCTGGTGAAATCCTTGACTTACAATTAAAGCATATAGATTTAGAACAACGAATTATTATTATTGTACCTGAAAACAATAAATCACGTACAAAAATTAGATATGTTCCAATGAATTCTTATCTGTATGATTTACTAATTAATATTGGAATTCAACGGTATGATAATGAATATTATTTATTTGGAACTCCAGTGCCTTATGGTGCGAAACTTCCAAAAGATAGAACATTTAAGCCTAACAAATATGCTATTAAAAGAAAAACATTATCTAATCTATGGAAAGTCTTAATTAAAGACGAATTAGGTATTAATAGAACTTTTTATAGTGGTAAAAAACTAAGTGCTAATCATAAAATAGAAGATGGAATGTCTGAAGATGCATTAAGACATTTATTTGGGCATAGTTCTACAATGATGACTAATATTTATATTACAGAGAAAAGGAATGTTTATAAAAACCAGGTTAATAATCACAGTAGAAAAATTTAAACATAAAAATAGGGGCTTAATTGCCCCTTTATTATTTCCAGAAAATAAGTCTTCCGGCAACTCCAATACGGTAAAATATTTTTCCTTCAGTTTCCAGTTTTTCCAGAATTGGTTTTACATCCTGAAAAGAAATATCCAAATCATAGCACATTTGTGCTGCATAGGTTCCGCAGTTACCTCCGGTTTTGATTTTCTTAGCCTTAAAAATTTAGCAAATAGTTTCTTCGAGTTCCATTCCGTGAAGATACGGTTAAAGGTATATTTATCCAATATTAAATATATCATCCCACCAGGCGACGAGCATGACAATTCCAGTGATGCAAAGTACGATTATAAGCCCCAGTTCCAGCTTATCTTCAAGTGATAGGTTTTTGAATATTTTCATGTGAGAAATTTATTTTGTTGTTTCCTGATCTCCTTGCGGGTTTCCGTATATTGCTTCGTAATAAATCTCCATTGAAGTGCCAAATCCATATTTTCCATTCTCGAAAGCGTCCATAATCTGCTGCTTTTCCTTTTCTATTCCTTCTTTTAGCCATGATTCAAATTGAGGGTACATATTACCAAATAGATGTTCATGCTCTTTTAGTTTGGATAGGATTTCATGTAATGCTGTTTTATTGCTCATTTTCTTTATATTGTTCATTATAGATCTCCACAGCCTTTTTAATTGCTGCTTCGGTTGCTTCTTGGCGGGAATTGAAATAGGGTGAAAGCCATTTATCACAAAGTACTTTATCATTTTCATCAATAATCTTGAATGAGAATTGCTTTACTTTATTGTATGATTCCCAGGTTGTATAAACTTCAATAAATAGATTAACACTATCCAGCCAATCGATTATAAGTGTATTTTGAAATGATGGTCTAAGTCCTCCCATTTCCATTGCTTTCCAACCTAATGGATAGTTAGCGCTTAACCACTTTAACATTTCCTCTTTTGCTTTTCCTTCCATTTTATTTTGTTTTTGGTAGTTCATATATTTCATCTATCCGCCCCCTCAAATGAAGCCTTCTAAGAGCAGAATACATAAGATTTAATTCTGCTTCTCTATTCTTCTGGTGTCGTTTCCACATTCCATAAATATTGCCACCACCAAAAGGATTGAATGTATTAATAGCCTTTCCTTTTTCATTAACTTCTATTAACCCCCACATTTCAGGTAGCTCAGTTACTTTTATTAAACCTTTGGGAGCAATGAAAAATCTCCAATCCCCCATACCGCCACATGGATTAACTCTAAAAGATTTCTTTTTATCCTTTAGGAAATCAGCTCTGCTTACTTTGGCCTCAAGTAGGAATGAACCATTTGAATTAAAACCAATAACATCTGCAATTTCGTTATTTATACAAGTCAATTCTTTAAAGGCAAATCCACATTTGTTTAGGGTCCATTTATAACCAATCTCTACAAGATCAGCGTGAGTGAAAGTTTTTCCTTCCATTACTTACTATTTTTATATCTAAAGTATCGTAGAGCAAGAGCTAAAGCCTCCCATCCAAATTCTTCTCCCCGCCTTTCCCAAAAGCTTCTCTCGTAAAGAATCCATCCATCTTCTAAAGTTTGCTTACTTTCTTCACTTCTAGCACTATCATACTGGGCAGATACTTCTTCAATCCTTTCAATATGCTTTTTCTGAATGCCAAATGTCATTTTGATTTTCTTAGCTTCCATAGATACTTTTTATTGCGGTTTCGGTTAGGGTTAAATTATATTCAACCAAATCTTCAATAGTCATATTAGGCTTCTTCGGATTTGGAAATTCATTTCTTTCAATATTTCCATCTGGATAACGTAACTCTGTATAAATTCTAAATGGAGTATCTACAGCTAAATCTATTAGTAATCTTTTTGTACATTTATAAGGCGATCTATCAATTTTAATAGCATCTTCAAAAAGCACTCTGGATTTATCTTGTTTATATTTTTTATGTCCTTCAAAGCCAATCGTTCCATTTCCTTTTCCGTCATTATATTCTAGCTCCTCCCATATATCATAGTTAAGTGGTTTTTCCAATGGTACATTATTCTCACAAGGAATGAAAAAGCCTATTTCAAGTTGTTGCTTTAGGAACAGGGAATAGTTATATATGTTATCCAGTTGCTGTTTAGTTGTTAGTTTATTTAACCATTGTTCTGCGACAAAAGTTGTCATCGGTATTAGTTTATTTTCCATTGTCTACTTCGTTATGATTTATGTACATTTTTTCATTTACACTATATCTGATTTCTGCCACTTCACATTCATGTATCTTTTCATGGTCTAATGGGTTAAAATAACCTCCGTTTGGGTAGCAATTTTCAAATATTCTTCCGTCTTTGAGTTTTATATCATACTCTTGCTTATCATAGCCTAAATAAGGCTGCCATGCTTTTGAGTATTTAAATTCTAGCTCCATTGTCTTTTACTTTGTTGATTAATTGTTTAGCTTTTTCTTTTTTATCACTCCATATATAATTTATATCATCAGTTAGAAATCCATCAGAATGGTAACCTGGACGGTTAAATAGTTTTGACTTACTCTGATATTGTCTTTTTACAGTCAAATACATATAAGAATCAAGAAAACGATACCTTCCATATTTATTTTTAAAGTCACTCATACAGTGAACGATAAAAGGAACAAACACACCCAATCTAGGTTCAATATTAAATACCTTTTGATCTTTTAATTTTATAGGCAAATATTGATAAAACATCATTTCCTTTGCTTCAATATCTAACTGCCTTACTATTGTTGGTAATTCTCCATAATTCATGATGATTATTTTAAAATAGGTTGGTAATCTATTAACACTTGTTTATAATCCACTCCGCTATCTTTAAGCCTACGATTCAGGGCCATAAGACTGGTAATTTCATTTGCAGGAAGAGAAAGAAGTTCGTCATAAGCTTTAGCAGTCACATTGTAGATATCCAAAGCTTCATGTTTGCAGCCTTCATCCGATTCTACTATTCCGTAATCTGAGAAATTAGAATAGTGTTCCTTTGTTATTTTCTCCAGCTCCGAGAGCAGATCGTTTACCGCTTTCTTTAGCTGGTGTTTAGGTTTATTGGTTTCCTTCAGTGTATCAATCTTTGGAATTAGAGACTGAGCGATGAAACTTATTTCATTGTAGGCGTTGTTTGCCAGTCTCTGTTTGTTCGAATTATTTATAATTATATTGTTCATTATAGATCTCCACAGCCTTTTTAATTCCTGCTTCGGTGGCTGATTGTCTGTCAGTATATAGTCCGTGGGTACAGTCATTAGCTCCATGATTTACCACACTATACCAACCTTCTGCAACAGGAACTACATAAGCATTTATGTATATTGTATCTAGCCACTCTGCTATTATATGGTTATTAATTTTATCTACATTTTCAGCATACGATGTTGTAAAAGTCCTGTATTCTTTTTCAAACTATTTTTCAAATGCCTCTTTTGCTTTTCCTTCCATTATTTCATTTTTTCGAGTTCAGTTATAACTTCTTTCCAGTAGTCAGCCGGGGAGTATATAGATGTGTCAAACTCTTTTTTGCATAGATTGAGTATTTCTTCAACGCAAATGATTGCATTTAATATTGCAATTCCTTCTGCTTCCTTATTGCATTTTATTGTACTATCAGGAATGATTTCCAGAAACTTTACTTTTAGGTCGATTGCTTTATCTTTAGCTTCCATTATTCTTCTGTTAAAACAAATACATTTTCTTTGGCCTGGATCTCTTCGTTATCTGGATCGTCCATATCATAGAATAATATATTCCTTACCTCTGCAGAGTTTACCAATCCATAAGAATACTCAGTTACTCTTTCTCCTATAAACACATCCATATTATCAGGAAGGTTGGCAATTTTCTCTTTTAACTCTTTAATTTTCATCATTTTCTTTTTTCGTTTTGAAACTGGATGTCCGGGGCATCCTCCACCAAAAGGATCAAATCCTATACATTTACTTGGACTACATGACATTAGCTTATGTCCTTTCTTTTGTAATTCTGCAATTTGCCTTCTAGCTTCAGAATCTGAAAGAAATTTTCCGTTATCATCTTGAAAGAAATTTATCTTTTTCCGTTTATAGTTTTTAAGAAGACCCTCAATGTCTATACACATATGGTGTATAATCCGAGTCATATTATTATTTTCCATTGTTTTTTACTTTCTTTTCTTATTCAACTTACGCTCAGCCTTCCGGCGTTCTCTACGGCGATGCTTCCCGCCAATGTATTCAGGTTCACTCGTTGGATTTGCAGCCAATTCAAGCATTAACAGTTCCGTTGCTTCAGGTTTAAATTCTTTCATAGATTAATATATTGATGAAGGAGTTAAAGTGCCACCATTAAGATGGCACTACTATAATTTTAATTATCAAACCAGAATACTATTCTTATATTTTCATCATTTTTAAGGTCGTAATCCTGATAATGATATTGAAGTAACTCTTTAGCTCTTGTTTGCATTAAATCTATCAAAGGATTTAGCGTTAAGTTTTTTTCACTCCACTCTCTCTTAACATAATCTTCACGACTTGTCCACTGGCACCAAGAATTAGGATTTTCAATACCAGCGTCTAATTTTTCAGCTTGATCAGATGATATCATACCAGAAAAATGAAGCACTGGACTATTATTATTGTAATCTCTTAATTCTTTTAGTGTAAGCCATGAATGAGTATGCCCGTCTCCTTCCCAATCATCTGATTCCTTTTTAACATAATCCGAAATATCATCAGGTAAACCCTTTGGTTCTGACACCGGAATAATTTTTTCGGAATAATCTCTAACACCAGCTAAAGTGCTGAATAAAGAGTAGTTTCTCTTATCATAAAGACCTATTTGATTGAATTTATTTTCATCTTCAAACTCACCAAAACTCTCATTTATTCTAAAATAGTCCCCGTTCTTCCATTGACTACTTTCTTGATTTTCTCGCTTGTACTCTACGTACATGTGTATATCACATCCCATAATATTTTGAATTTTATTAACTTTATAAATATCCAAGCTCTTTTGCTTTATTTTGAATCGCTTTCATATCATCCTCACTATATCCCCAATGCGTACAGTAAAGGCCTCCGTAGCCATTGTTGTGATTTGATTTTTCACCGGAAATAATAAAATCTTTGAAGTCTTTTGTCAATCCCCACAGGGTACCTCCATGAGTCCATCTTTTGGGCTTATAGCCAAACTTTGTACTTAAATACATTTCAGAACCATCATATTCATTCTTCATGTATAGTCTTCCATTTTTTAAGAAAATTTCAGCAACTCCAAATTTTCCAGAGAAAAACTTTCTCCCTCGGCAGGAAATTTCTTTAATTATGGTATTTACGATTTGAATTCTGCTTTCACGTGTTTTCATTATTTTGTGTTTAGGATTAATGTATAAGTTGTTCTTATTTTGCCAGCAGAATAGCTACAAGGAGGAAGGCTTTTTACTACAGCATTTAAATTATCTAAAGCTTTCTGTAATTCGTCTGGAAGATCACCGTCAGAATCTTCTGGCATAATATCAGCCCAATAATCATTTGCTACTTCATAATAACTATTTTGTTCACTGCATAAAAGGGCTAATGTTTCTAAATAATTTTCTTCCATGTACAGAACTATATCATCTTCAGAAAAGAAAAACTCATCCTGATCCCAAGAAAAAACAGGTTCACCAGTGTATTCTTTAAATGGAAGCTTTTCATATCTTTCTATTCGGTCTTTACGTAAACACGAATCACACTTTAAATATCCTTTCTGAGCTATACTACCACATTCACATTTATTATGAGTTGATCCATCATATCTTGCCATATGCTCATCCTTGCCGAAGAATCTACCATTTGAGCTTACCCAGCCTTCAATATTGTTTCTATATGTTGCAGCTTCTGGGCTATCATACATAATTATTTTGCCGTTTTTCATATTTTATTTCTCTTTTTGCTATGTTCCCCCCCTGCATACACAGGGGGAATAGATTAATTAATCACAATGGCAATGATTGTTAGGGAACATATCTTCATCAAAATCTTGTACATCAAAAACAATGGTATTATTTCCCACTACAAGCCGGGCAATAAATGATGTAAAATCATCATCTAAAATCCCTTTTACAAAAGGAAGTTCTAGAGTTACACCTTCATCTAATGATATTTTCATTTTTTGCTGAGTTTCATATCTATGGCTGTATTTTCCGTAATTGTCGAGCAAATAAGGAAGAGAACTCATTGTAATTTCTTCTTTATCATTGTGCCTATTTCTATAAAAACTCAATTCATAACCAATTTCACCATTGGAAATTTGATAAGAAAAGAATGTGTCTCTTAGTGATGGAGATTCATCATACTTAGTTATCTTTTCAACCGTATAGTCTTCAATACTTTGGTCGTTACCTTTGAAATCAGTCCTTTCAATAAACTTGTGTAATATTTCTGAGAATTTAATTTCAGCATCTTCTCTGGTAAGAAATTTCTTAACCATTGGAACAAAAGTTTTTGCAATTGCAGTATTTGCAATCTCGTCAACCTGTTGAGAAAATTTTGCATTTAATACTCCAATAATATCAGGAATGTCAAAACTACCGTCTACACCTTTGTTCTTTAGATTTTCTTCAATAGCCTTTTTATAAGGTGAACTATAAGAAGTATAGAAATCTCTTAAGGCATCTTCTGCACCCTTCATTGCGTATTCATTTGCTTTCTGTTGTAAAAAATCGGTATCAATTACCGGAATAATCTGTTTTTCCATATTGCTGTTTATTTATTATTTTATTAATTCTGCTCCGTATTTACGTATGATTCCATTTAAACACTCCTCATGTCCGTATGTATGGCTCTTTGTAATCATGCTATTTTTACCAGTAATAGGATTAATTATCTCCTTATATATTACCAGAGAATAAGTATGATGAGTAACTTTCTTATGACAACTTTCACAGTCTCCATATTGATTCGGATGTCCTACACATAAATCTAATTTTGCAAAGTATTTCATGATATTTTGGATATATCCCCGGCTTTACACCGTGGTGGTGATTATTTTTTATTTGTAGGTTTTAAAGCTTCCGGAAGTGGATAGCCTTTGATTCTTGCAATATGCTGGTTGAATGTTGCCCAGATGTCGCGATCTTTAAATTTAAAATGCATTGTACCTTTTTTAAAAGCTTTACATTCAAAGAATCCCCAATCAAACCATTCTCCATAATTATATGTGTCTTCATAAACTATTGAACAGTAAATAGATTTTTGAGATAATATATCTTTCTCTTGTTCCGCAAGATCCTTTCTGTAGAAAGCCTTAATGGTTTCTCCATTAGAATTAACAAGCTTATAATTATATTTTATTTGAGCGTATAAGGATGGCATGTAGTCATAGTCTCGTCCTGTTATGAAGCAAAGTGCTTTGGCAAGATCTTCTATTATATCATTAGATGAACTAATTTCTATTTGTGATTGCCCCTTGTACCAGCGTTGATCTTGCCAACAAATATTACCCTTTATAAATTTTTGATTAACCAAATAATGGCTATTTGTCTTCCATCCTTCGACGCTATATCTGTTTTCATGATAATGCATAGTAAGCTTATCAAAAACCTCTAATAATGCCTTATCCATTCTATTAGAAGTAGTACCAATTATAATTTCTAACATTTTATAAATGTTTTTCATGGTAAATTTCATTGACTTTTGCTTCTCTATGAATGCATTAATATCATCTCTTACACCTCTGGTTATAAACTTTCCCATATCCATTTTAGAAAAAATCCATTGCCAAGAAGCTTTTTGCAAGTTTTTAGCAAACTCTTGCCTATTAGTAGGAACATCGCCTTCTCTACATACAAAAGTCAGATCTCTAATGCCTATACCAGATGTCACAGCATTCATTTTTACTGCATTAGCTAGTACTTCATCGTATAGCTTTACAGCACTTACATATCTCTGCACTACCTCTCTAATTGCATTATAGGACATTATTCCATTTTCTTGTTTCTCAATCTCATCATCTTCATCAGAGAAATATTCAGAAAAATCAGATTTAGAACCTGGCTTGGTTATTCTAATAAGTCCAATCTCAACATTAGTTTTCCTTTCAGCAGAAGAAAATACATTGCCTATATTTTCATAAGTGCCATAATTAGTTATTATATTTGATAAGATATTTCTGCTTCTAGTATATGTGTTGCCGACCGTATCTGCATTACATAATGCAATAATTTCACAACCATCGGGACAAACTTCCCAAGCATGTAAAATATGTTTTTCATCTGCAGAGAAAGGCGGGTTCATGATGATATAATCAACATGAGAAACCATGTCAGAGGTAACCTTTAAAAAGTCATCAGAAATAACCTTACATTTTGCTTGTAAAATAGTTCTCAAATCATAATTAATTTCACAAGCAATAACATTTGCGCCTGAATTTTGGCAAAAATCTACAATATCACCTTTGCCCGCACTCGGCTCTAAAACAACTTTATTATTTAAATCTAAATCCCAAGTCATTTGTGCAATAACTGGTTCTGGTGTTGGATAAAAATCTTTATTGAACATGATATGATTGTTTTGTTTTAAAACCCCGGCTTTGCTAGGACTCTGCCGGGGGAAAATTGTTAATTTGTAATGTGTTACTTGAAATTGTAGGAAAATGAAACACCTAAGCCAGCACCATTTGCATAATAATTGTTTAAAGATTTTTCTATAAACGCAAAAGGTTTTAAAACAAACTTTTTATCAAATACTTTTGCATAGCCTACTTTAAGTGTTAAGAAATGAGAATCTTTATATTGATCTCTAAATGAAGCTGAGTATCTAATTTCAACTGGAAATTTATTTGATATATAATATTCAATTCCACCTGAAACACCGTAAGATTTTAGAGCATTTAAATCTCTAAGTTTTGAATAAGAGAATCCAGTTCCTAATTTCATTGCTAAACCATCCGAAATGAAATATCCTCCAGATAACCCAATCACAATAGATTTTTCTTTTTCATCTGAAACATAAAACATAAGTCCAGTTGGTGAAACTCTTAAATCATTTGATGAAGATCCAACTTCAATAAATTTTGTTCCTTTTGTAAATTGTGCATGTAATGCAGTTGTAACGACTAATAGTGTTACTACTAAAATGTTTTTCATATAAATAATTTATTTGTTAAGTGAATTCTAGTCTACGATCATTCTTTTTGATAGTAGTGAAAAATGGAAATTTGTCTTCTGGTACTTGAGTTATTAAATCAATTAGATTTTTAGATCCTGTGAAGACAATTCTTTGAATTTTATCTATCTCAATTTGTAAAGTGAGATATTTTGTATTTTGATTTTTT
>ENA-OOOT01000016-OOOT01000016.1-human-oral-metagenome-genome-assembly--contig:-NODE-16-length-12471-cov-8.758425_pt1 | contig 12471 bp, 11 predicted proteins | sample MGYA00245258_ERZ501125 | MGnify/ENA primary metagenome ERZ501125 (study PRJEB25959, sample SAMN05335001) | human oral metagenome | host: human-associated | place: USA: California | collected 2014-03-29... | reverse complement strand
TTTTTTTTTGCTGCACGGTTGGTGCATTGGTGGCAAAAGCAGACTCCATACCGTCACGAGGTTGTGAATAATTTTGTCTGCCAACGCTCTCTTTTCACATTCGAAGTGAGTTACTGAAATATGCCCTCCAAGAAAGAAGCTCAGGTACATTTGAGAGATAAAATTTACGGCAGCAGGATGTTGACCATTTTTCTTTTCTTTTTTTACATAACCAGATATTTTTTTCGGAGGTCGTCCTGCCACGCCGTACCCGTGATATTGAAACAGAGGAACGATTGTTTGCAAAGAATGGGAATAGGGTACGTAGATATAAAAAGGTTCAACCTCACGATACAGAACCCAGCGAACTTTTTCCAGTCTGGAATGCTGGAATAAAAACGTTTGCGAACTTTGGAATAGGCATCGGCATATACTACTTGCAACTCCTTGTTATGTGCTTTGCGTGTCTTTTCGGTGGATTGATATTAGCCGCAGCAATGAATGAATACAATTCAGATGAATATGGAATCAACACCAGTTCCAACCCTTTTGTGCCGATCAGTGGTGCGTGTGAGCTCCCCATTGACGTGCTGGTCACGTTTGGTTGTCCCGACGGTGCTGCCACGTGCACGGGAAAGTATCGACAGAACTGTGAGTTGCCATTCCGAGCCGGCGCCGCTGACCTGGCCATGTCCGTGTTTATGCTGTTCGCCATTGTAGCCTCGAAATTGTTGGAGAATGTGATCATCGAGGAGCTCGATGAGGCCATTCAGACCGCCCAGGACTATTCCATCGTAGTAAATGATCCGAATCCGGATGCGGACAATCCGGATGAATGGTACGAATTCTTCAGTCGCTTTGGCAAGGTGCGCTATGTGACCATTACTCGTAAGAATAGTGAGCTCACAGACCTGATTGCGTCGAAGCACAGCCTGACAAAGAAAATTGAACACGCGGACAAGCACCTCAGCGAGGCCATCTTTCAAAAGAAACGCGAGCGTTACGTGGAGCGCATGCAGCAGCTCAACACCAAGATTGACATCGCCTACAAGTCAACATACCCCACATGTCGCGTGTATGTGACCTTCGAAACAGAGGAGAACCAGCGTTTGTGTCTGACGGAGCTTGAAGTGCCCGATATCGCTGCCATTTTTGACCTCAACAACGTCCAGGGGAGGAAAATGTTCCGAGGGGTGAACGTCCTGGATGTGTGCGAGCCCCCAGAGCCTGACAGTGTATTGTGGAAAAATGTCGAGCTTGACCGAAAACGTAAAATGTTTTACGAATTTCTGGCCAACCTTTGCTCATTGGGATTGCTGGTCGCCTGCTACTTTCTGATCAACATTTCGCAAACGGTGTCGACGTTGTTTCTGTCCTTTGTGATCGCGGTGGCAGACGCGACCTTGCCGATGATCTTTGCATATCTGACGGATCTCAGTGCGCCACACAGCGAAGGCAAGCGCCAGAGCAACTTGCAAGTGCGTCTATTCCTGGCACGTTTTCTGCTTTCGACGCTGTTCCCATACTTGCAGTCGTCTTGGAACGGCATCCTCGATGCAGATTTCATCGCACAGGCGGTGACCGTGCAAATAGCGGCGTGTTTTGTGACCCCAATTTTGGCGTTTTTCGACCTCGGAGGGATCCTCACCCGCAACGTGATTTCACCGCTGCTGGCAGAGACACAGGGAGAGCTGAACACCAGTTGGATGGGTTCAGATTGGTCCCTGGCGGAGCGCTATACGGGAATCGCCAAGATTCTATTTGTCTCGCTTTTCTACACGTTGTTGAACCCCATTGCGTTGGTGATCGCAATGGTGGCGTTCTTTATGGTCTTTCTGATTGATCGCTTCTTGTTGTTGAGACGCTGGAAGCCCACGTGTATGTTGGACGCAGAGGTCGCGCGGCGGTTGCGTCAACAAGGAATCCTCGCTGTCGCCATTCACATGGCTGTGACGACACGATTTATCTACTCGTGGCCGATGGACCAAGTGTACGTACGACCCGACGGGGCCTTCGGGTGGGCCGACAAGTATCCCTCCCTCCGGATCTGGCTGCTCACTTCGAAAGACTGGATGACCTCTGGCCAGGCTGATGTGATTCGTATGTATCGCATCACCGCGCTGCTTGTGTGCGCGGTGACTATGTACATCTGGATCATCGACCCGATTTTCCGCAGTATCCACAAGTTATTCTTTGTGAGCATAGAGATTGTTGGTGATGCGCAGGACACGCCGTTCACCGCGGCGGGCAAGACTCCTGCGTATGTGCCCACAATTTTGTTTAGAAACGAGTTGTTCTTGTGCTCGTGCATCAAGGACCTGCTTCCCCGCAACCGGCCCAAGCTCCTCCGCGCCACCGAGGGGGACCTCGACGATCTCAGTGTGTACGTGCCTCGTGAACTTCAGCCTCACGTATTGTCTGTAGTAAAATACTATGGTGATCCAGAGGACGTCGAGCACGGCATGGGGGCACACGCTGAGAGCAAGAACCAAAGGGCAGACGCCTATCCGGATATTTCAACCGTGGCGATTCCCAAGTATGTCACCGACCAAGAAAACACCTTGGAACTTGTGGCGCACACCATGCCGTTGGATTTGCTTGAGAAGATAAACGGAAAGCGCGCAGAGGATACTGTACCACCATTGTCGCCGGAAGAGCGCAAAGCTCGCCGCGTGAAGCGCAATCTCAGCACACGCACGAGCGATCGGTTATTTCCGACGCAGGTTTCGGGGCGAGCGAGAATCAATCCTTTGCCGCCGATTGGCAGCGAAGACTTTGCCGATACTGGAAACAGCAGGCCGGGCAGTTTGTCAGCGTCAAGTAGGCAAAATAGATTAGTTTTGAAGCCTATACCGAATTCACCTTAAGTTATGTGAAATAAGTTGCTAATGTTGAATCCATCCCATCCATCCATATTTGTTCATATATTTTAAGATAGAATTCTAAAACCGCGCACTGTGAAAGATTCTGGTTCTTGTTCTTCAATTGCTGGCGTCTTGTCTGTCTGGCCCTGTCCACAACAACTCGTAAGCACAACTAATAATAATATCACTTCATCTAGCAGGCTCTGGGGAACCATTTGCTGGAAGAAGATATTGTGAGTTTCTGAAACCAACTGAAATTTATAATGAAAAGTGTGATGCCAAAAGTAGTCTTGGGTGCGGTCACAATCGGTGCTGCGGTGAGTTTTCTTCAAGCATCCAAACCTGATGGACCTGCCAATGTGCTGACGTGTTTGTTTCATCTGATGAAATTTATGCAGGCTGTAGTTGGAGTTGTCCACTTCCAGCAGCAAAATGATAGAAAAGAAATGCGAAGAGGAGTGGAAAGAGATATTGAACGAATCGCAGCTAAGAAAGCAACGAAAGTCGCCGAGCAAGAGAGCCAGCAGAAGTAAATTGTCCCAACACTTGCTTTTCACGTTGAAGAAAAGCGTCTCCATTGTGTCATTTGTAATCATTTGTATACTTTACTGTTTTAAGTTCTCCAAGTTTCACCTATTACTGGTTGCGGATGGACCTTTTACTTCTTTCCACCAAATGATGCCTGTAGCAGACCATTTTGTGGGTTACATTCTCACTCCAAACGCTTTCACTTAACCGTATCGTGTGGAGTTGATGACAACGAACTATCACGTGGGATTATACGTTTTTGCAAACTATCTTGTGGTCACCGAGCAGCTGAGAGTGGCGTCTTCCGGAGCAGAGGCATCTTATACGAGTCAGGACTAGTACTGGATAAAGAACCGACGCACGCGTGTGCACGAATACAAATGTCGAGGAAGTGCAGTTCTACAATATTATTTTCAATTGTTGCATCTGCCACCAGCAGCGTTTGCTTCTGTGGAATTAAGACAGCAGGAGCTTTTGGCTACACAGCTTCTTGTACAGAGGTGAGCTGAAAAACATGGTCGACTTTTACTATTTTCCCTCTGTGACTATCAAGCGTCAAGGTTAAATCCAAGCGTATGTATAAGAGCACGCCTTCTTCCGCGTACGAGTAGCTTATTAGCTGTTGTTGCAGTTCCTCGCTATGACTAGCAGCATCGTCTGCAAAAGTTTGAAAACGCTTCGCACGCTCACGATAAAGTCCCATCTTCGCCACATTGGCATCCTTTAGTGCGTGTACGGTATTGTACAGTGGTTGTAGATCCGTTATTTTCATGTAGATGGTCGCTTTGATTTGGTTTTCAACGACTTTTGTGGAGTGCACGCACATAATTCGGTCAGGCTCGAGATCACCAGCAATATCCATCATTCCCAAATAGTTCACGTGGTTTATCTCCGGGAAACTGGAGCAGTTAAACGTAAACAAGCAGCTTTTGTCCACATATTTATGCATAAGATTCGATGCACACTTAATATCGGCAGAGTTGAAGTGACGTATCAAGCTGGTCGGAAAGTACAACAAAGAGTCGCATTTGTCAAAGACTGGAAAAGCCACCAAGACATTAGTTGGCCGCCGTCGCGACATATTTGGCTTCTGATCATACGCTTTCAGTGCTTCTTTAACCGACAGTCCTTTCTTAAAACGTCGTTTCTTCTTTGAATAACTTTCACTTTCCTTGCCGGTACTCCGTCGCTTATTCACGTTGACTTCACCCACAGTCTGATCAGCAGAGCTTGGCCCTAAATCATGCAGTAAACATTGAAATTAGCGAAAAAACCCGTAGTACTCATAACATGGGGGCCATTTGGTACCTTGTTCAAGGTGGTGTCCCAGCTCCGGGCTGAGAGCGCCCAATATGTCAAAATCAATTATCTCTGTCTCATCCGCGAGACAATCAATATCCAAAGTCATGTAAGCGAAAGGATGGAAGATTAAAAACTCTCTGGAATGGTTTGAAGTTATGAACAACTGTATGATATGCATAACTTAGATGATGCACTTCCAAAGACTCCCAGGAGTCGGGGAAATGGGAATAAGCACGTACCAAAAACAAACACCTTACCGGTATGATACATACATTGATTGTATACGTGGCCTATTTTTACAATCAGGCTAAATATCAAAGTACTACTCATTAGATGTTTCTTCTTTTTCTTCTTTTTGTCTTTTGACAAACACGAGCCGCACGCGACGCGAACATCATTGAAGCAACTGGCTTGGTGGATCGATGCAAGCTGAAATATATTTCCAAGTTCGCGAGACTTAGAGATCCCTTGCGCTACCATTAGATCGCAATTTGCTGTTGGTTTCAGTAGTCTGCAGCGTCGTAGTTTTTTAAGATCCAAATGGTTTAAATCAGATCTCTGTGGAGAACGCTGCCAACTTTCTTTTTCATTCAGTAATATCGTGATAAAGAAGATACCTAATCTAATTGATATTTAAAGAACATGTCAAATTCAGACTGCCGGGAAGGCAAAAACACAGAGGACAAACTATGGGTGGCGAGTAAAGTTGTTGAAGCCGTACAGCATGCGTTCATAAAAGGTTCCGTGGTCAGGCGTCTTATAAAATATAGAAAAATAAACGGAAGGACAGGAACAGAATGCTCTATAATGATCCCGGTACATTAGCAAACAATCCAAACAACGGCCAGGCTTGGGTCCGTGAAAGTGCGCGATCACCACGTCATCGGCTCCTCCCCAGTAACCCTTCCAGTTGAACCGATCAGGCATCAAAACAGAACGGTTGCCAAACACAAAGTACTCCACAAACAAACCCTGGTCGACTGATGCAAATTTAAAGTTCTTCCTGACGGCCAGCTCCAGCACGCTGGGCCAGTGCTCCTGCATCGCGGTGACGTTCATATAGAGGACACCGCTGTTTCCCTGGGAGCCGCGGTTACTCTCCGGACCCATAGCGAGGATCGGAGGCTTGGGTATAGAACATTCGTTAAAGTCGTTGAAGAATAACACGTCGGTGTCCGTATAAAGCGCGTAATCCAGGTCGTATTGATTAGGGTCCAGATCCGTTAACAAATTTCTGACAATGTACGGAATATCAAAACGTAGCCAAGCACCAACCATGGAGTGATTACCCAGCGATTTCGTCATCTCGTGAAAGAACGTAAGATTGTGATCAACAATTCTCAAATTAGGTACATTTCGCACGACCTGAGGGATATCCGTGACCGCGCCAGTGTGTATCAGAATAGGGGCTAAGGAAGGTGCCAGTGAACGGGCAGAGTTCAACGCAGCAAGCACATAGTTGTAGTACGAACTCTCAACAGATTTTGAGTAGCTCTGGACCGCCATAAACCACAGAACTTTTCTTTTGGAATCACAAACAGTTGTGCTGGAGAGCGGCTCAACGACGGGAACGTGGATCGCAAGTGCCTCGACGAGAAGCGCAATCACCAGTGTTATAAAAAAAGCGCGACCCATGTTGATCAGAAAAATAATTTGGCTTTTGTGCCAAAATCATGGAAACTTGGAGAAACGCCAATGTGATCCCTTGGCCTTCCGCCATTGAAATATTCCCCTGTTCCCGAGTGCAACCGTTTGTGGTTGTGAACTTCAAAAGCCATGCAGCTCATCATCTGGGAGCTGTTGTCAGTTGTATGGTATATCGTCGATTTGTAAGTGTCGTTATGCTTTTGAGTGGACAAATGATATCGGAAGGTCATTATCATGGGGTTTATTTTGAGTTAAGGCCCTCAGAGTAGGAGAAATTCCCCTGATCCCTGGTTACTTTTTGCAAATTTTGCGAGTATCAATCTTAGATCTACAGTGATGCGGGAGTTCTATAGGATACTCGCACAGAAGTCAAATTGTACATGTGATCTATTTTGACAATTTTTCTCCTATAATCATCAATGGTGATACAATAGTCCAATCGCACATACATTTCGATATCTTTGTCTTGCATTGCTCGACTTTGTAAGTCTTGTAGAGCCTGCGCACTTGTAGAGGGCCCCGAAACGTATAGTTGAAAGCGCTTAGCGCGGTCGGGATGCAATCCTAGCTTCGCTGAATCCACTTCACTAAACACTGCATATTTACTTTGTAAGCGACTGTGCAGTGGTTGCAAATCTGTCACTTTCATATAAATTGTCGACCACTTTTGTTGAATGTACGCACATGATACGGTCCGGTTGCAAATCAGCAGACGTTACCGTCATTTCCGCATAGATCTGTGGCGACAAATCTTCGTATATATTCCCATTGAACGATATTGTGCAGCGCTTGTCAATGTACTTGTTCAGAAGTCTGAAAGCAGATTCCATATCCACAGAATTAAAGAATTTTACCATCGTTGTGGGAAAGTACAATAGGGAGTCGCATTTGTCAAAGACTGGAAACGCAACCAAGACATTAGTGGGCCGTCGTCGCGACATATTTGGCTTCTGATCGTATGCAAGCAACGCCTGTTTTACAGACATCCCTTTTTTGAAAGCCTTCTTCTCAGGCTTTTTGTCTTTGCGCTTGATTGTTTTCTTCACTTCCACATTTGGATGAGAAGTTGCCAAATCTAAATGGTAAATAATTGCAAAGTGCACAGAAAATCAATTTTAGGAACTAATAGTACACCTCAGCTAAGTGTTTAACTTCAATACCTGCTGTGATAATTTCGTTGCTTGGGAGACCAAAGTCCAACAAGTCCACGAAGTGCTCCAAGTCACTGAAATCCAAATCTGGAAAACTGTCACTAGAAAGGATTTCTGCACTGTCCATATCTGCAAAGCCGTTCGCTGAAATGCACTTGATAGACCGTTCTCTTGAAGGCCAGAAAGGTAAAAATATGGCCAACCTTTCAATGATCTGGAGGACCACTGAAACGGTCGGGAAAGGGGGAATTCCACCCTCTCTCCCGCCTTTCCCACCCACACCGGCCAAAGAGGTGCCATCAACGCACATCGGCCGAAGAGGCGCGACGGGTGTCGTCCCATTGCAGTGTGTGGTGTTCCGACCATATTCTTTCATAGAAACAAGATTTGTTGAAAGTTAACATGAAACCTAATACTGAAGAAAAGAAACCAAACATGCCTTCAGAGGGAAGTGCCACCATTGCGGAGGTAAGGCAACTGCTCTTTGTTCACATTCAACCGCCATGGCTTATATTGAATTGCTTCTGTTCAGATGTTTTCCAATGCGGAAGGAATGGATTATTTCTTCATGATACTTGGAACCATAGGAAGTCTTATTGTAGGCATTTCATTCCCTGCGATGGACCTCCTTTTCGGTCGTATCTTGAACTCTCTAAATGGAGACTCAGACTTGGTCGCTCAAGTCAATGTTCTCTGCTTGTACTTAGTGTACATCGCCATTGCAAACATTGTTGGTGGTTATGTGCAGGTAAACGACACGAACCTAGCCTTTTCCGTTCACACGCGAGTAATCTAACCATTTCATTGGTTCATATCACAGGTCTACGGATGGACTCTCTCTGGCGAGAGACAAACCCAGAAGTTCCGCGAGCGCTACGTGAATGCCATTCTTGCCCAAGAGATTGGCTGGTTTGACGATTGCGGTGCTGGTGAGCTATCCACCCGCGTGGCCGAAGTGATCGGCAAGATTCAAGATGGCTCTGGCCGCAAGATCGGCGACTCGCTGCAGTACGTCACCCAGATCATTGGCTCTTATACTTTGGCCTTCTACTTGAACTGGCGACTCACTTTGGTGATGCTTGCTTGCTTTCCGCTGCTAGCTGGTTCAGGTGCGCTGCATTGTTTCATTCCATACTATTGCCAGTAAAGTGAAGGTTTACCCAACTTTTTGCTTTCTCTGCAGGCGCATTCATGATTCAGGCTGTCACCGAGGCCCAGAACACCGCCCTGGACCAGTATGCCGCTGCGGGCGGTCTCGCTACGGAGTCGCTCGGTGCGGTGCGCACAGTGTCGGCGCTCAACGCCCAGCCCGATGTGATTAGCAAGTACCGCGTGTTCCTCTTCGAGGCCATGCATGCAGGCATCAAGAAAGGTCTCAAAGTAGGCGCTGGCAACGGTGCTCTGTATTTTGCCTTCTTCTGCACCTCTGCGCTGGGCTTCTGGTACAGTGGCAAGCTCATTGCCGATGGCATCTCGAACGGATGCACCGACAATTGCCCCAACGGAGGTTCGTCACAGTTTCCTCACGATACATTTCTCGTTGATGTAAAATTCTAACTGCATGGCCATATCTCTTTTTCCATTTAGGTGAGCTTACTTCCGTGTTCTTCACCACAACGATGGGATCGATGGCTTTGGGTCAGATGGCTCCTCCCATCATCTCCTTCATCGCTGCCAAGGTCGCCGTGCGCAAGGTGCTGGACCTCGCGAACCGCAAGCCGCTCATTGACGGTCTCTCCGACGAAGGCGAGAAGCCTGCCGCCCGTCCTCAGGGTGCCATTGAGATCAAGGATGTTAACTTCGGCTACCCCACCCGACCCGACATTGTTGTCTGCAAGGATTACAACTTGAAGATTGCGGCAGGAGAGAGTGTCGCCCTGGTTGGCATGTCCGGCTGCGGCAAGTCGACCATCATCAACCTGTTGTTGCGCTTTTATGATCCTCAGTCCGGCGTGGTGAGTTTGGACGGCCATGACATCAAGAAGCTCAACATCCGCTGGCTGCGCAACCAGATCGGATACGTCGGCCAGGAGCCTGTCTTGTTCTCCGGCACCGTTGCCGAGAACATTGCTTACGGTCTGCCGCCTGAGCTGCTTGGCGAGAGTGCTCAGCTCTCCTCGCGTGACGATGTTCCCGCCGCTCCTACTTCGGCTAAGCTGAGCAAGGACGAGCTCCGTGCCCGCGTCATCGCCGCTGCCAAGCTCGCCAACGCTCACGACTTCATCTCTGATTTTCCTCAGGGCTATGATACCGATGTGGGTACTGGCGGCACTGCGATGAGTGGTGGCCAGAAGCAGCGCATTGCCATTGCTCGTGCGCTGATCAAGAAGCCCTCTGTGCTGCTGCTGGACGAGGCCACCTCTGCGCTCGATGCCACCAGTGAGCGCGTGGTGCAGGAGTCGATCGACGCCCTGCAGAGCCGCAAAGAACAGACCACAATCATCATTGCGCACCGCCTGAGCACCATCCGCAACGCCGACAAGATCTGCCTCATCAGTGCGGGTCAGATTGCCGAGATGGGCACGCACGACGAGTTGATCGCGAAGAATGGACTCTACGCAGACCTGGTGCGCCTGCAGATGAGTGGCCATGCTGAAGAAGAAGCCAACAACGCCGCCGCGAACGCAAATGACCAGGCAGAGGACGCAGTGCCCGCGGCTTCTGCTGCCCAGCTCGCTGTGGCGATGGCCACCCTGCCGGGAACCACTGGAGCTTACAACTCAGTCGCCTCTGTGGCTACAGACAAATCTGCTGAAGAGATTGCGGTCACCAAGGAAGAAGAGGAGAAAGCTTCGAGTCGCATCTGGACCATGGTGCGCGAGCAGACTGGCTGGATGATCCTGGCTTGTTCCTCTGCGTTGATCTTCGGCGGCCTCACCCCAGCCTGGGGTGTGCTCATCGCCTACTCCCAGAACATGTTTTTCCTTGAAGATGCGGGTGAGATCCGCGAGAAAGCAGCCCTGTATGCGTATCTGTACGTTGGCTTGGCCGTGTTGAGTTTCTTCTCTGCCGCTGGTATGTACTACGGTGTGGCCCAGGTCGCCGAGCGCCTGTCCATTCAGCTTCGCAGCAGCATGTTCGAGGCCCTGATGCGCCGAGAAATCGCGTTTTTCGACCGCGAAGAGAATGGCACTGGTGCGCTCACCACGCAGCTGAGTGACAACTCGCGCCTGGTGAACAAAGCCTTTGGTGAGAACTTTGCCCGCCAAATGCAAGCCCTCGCGGCTTTGGTTGTAGGTTTTGTGCTGGGCTTCACGGCTTCTTGGAAGATTGCTCTGGTGGTGATTGCGGCCTTCCCGCTGAACATCTTTGCCGGTATCATTCAATCGCAGGCCATGGCGGGTCAGCAGTTTGACAACGCTAGTGATAACGATGCCAACGCTCAAGCCGCCGCTGCGACTGCAGCGAAGAAATCCTCCGCCGGCGACAAGAGCAAAGCAGCTGTGACTACTCCGGCGGTCGTGGCACCGAACCACGGCTCCCTCATCTCCACTGCCTTCGTGCACATGCGCACCGTCAGTGCTTTCTCCATGCAGCACAAAGTCTCAGAGAAGTACGCCGAGCTCACCAAGAACCAGGCCGATGCCCGTGTGAACCGTGCACACGTGGGTGGTATTGGCTTTGGTGTTGCCATGGCCACACAGTACCTCACCAATTCGCTGTTGTTTTGGTACGGCGTGCAGCTGGTGAGTGACGGTGAGATTTCCTTCTTGGAGCTCATGATCGCCATGTTTGCGCTGCTGATGGGTGCCTTTGGTATCGGCTCTGCCATGTCCGATCTGGGCGACCAACGCCTGGGCATTGAGACGGCCGCAAAGGTGTTCAAGCTGATCGATGAGGGTGCCGCGTCACCCATCGATGGTCTCTCCACTTCTGGTAGAAGACCCGAAGGCAAGGCGGTGGGTCGCATCGTGCTGAAAGATGTCAACTTCCGCTACCCGACCCGTCCCGATGTCCGCGTCTGCAAGGGTTTGAATCTTACGATTGAGCCCGGAGAGATGGTTGCCTTTGTCGGCCCCAGTGGCAGTGGCAAGAGTACCATCATCAATCTGCTGTTGCGTTACTATGATCCCCTCTCTGGTTCCATCACATCGATGGACACGAGATCAAGGACCTGAATGTGCGTTGGTTGCGCTCGCAAATTGGGTACGTGGGACAGGAGCCTGTGCTGTTCGCCGGCAGCGTGCAAGATAACATCGCGAAGGGTCGCGAAGGCAGTCTCGACCAGCCTGTCAAGTCCCTGCAAGAAGCGATGCTGTTGTCGGACGCTGCGCAGAAGTCTCCCTTCGATGCTTGCACATCCCTGTGTGCAGGAGCTTCGACCCATGTCTCAGTGCCTGTGTCGGACTCCGCCGTGAAGGATGTTGAGATGGGCAACGTGCACCACCAGCAGCACGTGAGCGAGGACATTGTCGAGACGTGCAAGGCCAGTAACGCGCATGATTTCATTCAATCCTTTCCCCAGGGCTACGACACTGATATTGGTGAGGGAAGTATCATGGTGTCTGGCGGCCAGAAGCAGCGCATTGCCATCGCTCGTGCGCTTATCAAGAAGCCCACGATTTTGTTGCTGGACGAGGCCACCTCTGCGCTGGATGCCACAAGCGAGCGCGTGGTGCAGGAGTCGATCGACGCCCTGCAGAAGATGAAAGCACAGACCACCATTGTGATCGCGCACCGTCTGACCACGATCCGTCACGCGGACAAGATCGTGGTGATTGACAAGGGAAGTGTGGTGGAGAGCGGCAAGCACGAGGACCTGGTCGCGCTGAATGGTTTGTATGCGACATTGTGGAACAAGCAGGGCGGTGCTGATACCAAAAAGTAAAAGAGGATAACAGGACCATATTTCTTTGGGTATTGTCTGTTAATTACTTGAAAAATAAATAAATAAATGATGATGTAAGAGTATTTGTGCTATTCATCTCGCCAACTGTGGAAAGGTAATCAGGCAGATGACTTCGCACACCTGAGTTCTTCTGAGCTCGGACCCTTTCTTT
>ENA-OOOT01000015-OOOT01000015.1-human-oral-metagenome-genome-assembly--contig:-NODE-15-length-12536-cov-13.492949_pt1 | contig 12536 bp, 14 predicted proteins | sample MGYA00245258_ERZ501125 | MGnify/ENA primary metagenome ERZ501125 (study PRJEB25959, sample SAMN05335001) | human oral metagenome | host: human-associated | place: USA: California | collected... | reverse complement strand
GCTTTCTTAGCATCATTATTTGATTTTACCAGGATGTCAGCATAGTTTTTTCTAAGAACACCTAATTCCCGGTTGTATTTGTTTATTTCCAGCTGACGTCTGTAAATGTCATCTTCTATGAAGCGCTTCTCCTTCTGAGTATTGGTGTACAGTTTCTCACGTAAACCAATTTTCTGGTTCAGGTTCTGCAAATAAGCAACGGAAAGGCGGGATTCTTTTTGCGACTTTGCCAGATCAGCATTTAGAGTGGCAATTTGCTTTTTAAGATCAGCATTCTGTTGTTGGAGTTTTTCTTTTTGCTGCCCGAAAGCACCTAAGCTTATGATGGAAAATAGGAGAAAGTATAGCTTCTTTTGTGTCATTTAATCTCTTTCTTTGTATAGTTAGACGGCACAGAATACGGTGTATCCATCCTGGAAAAATCAAAGGTCGTATTGAAGCTGAAAACCGTGCTAAAGCTGAAGCTTTGGAAAGAGAAAGAAAGGCAGCTGAAGCTGAGGCAAGAAGAGCGGCTGAATTAGCAGCAAAAAAGGCAGCGGACGAGAAAAGACGTGCTGATGAAGCGGCAAAAACTGAGGCTAATGAAAGAGCAACAGCTAAAAAATTAGCAGCTGAGAAAGAATCCCGCGAAGCAGCAGCAAGAGCTAAGGCAGCTGAGGACAGAGCTGCTGCTGCAAGAGATGCAGAAGCAAGACTGGCAAAATCAAATAATGATGCTAAGAAAGCAGCAGAAGATAAAGTGATGAAAGATTATGGTGCAACTACTACCTCAGGATCTAATTTTGCAGATAACAGAGGTAATATGCCATTCCCTGTAAGAGGGCAGATCACACACCGATTCGGACGCCAGCCTCACCCTGTATTCAAGAATATTCAGGAAGAAAACTCCGGAATTAAGATATCTGTACCTGCAGGTTCAGTTGCAAAATCTGTATTCCCTGGAGTTGTAACCAAAATATTATATGTCGGAGGTTCCAAAACCGTAATGGTAAGACATGGTTCTTACTTTACGATCTACTCCAACCTAAGTTCAGTATCTGTATCTCAGAACCAACAGGTTTCTACAGGTACTCCAATCGGACAGGTAGGACTGGATCTGGATGGCACTTATACCCTTGAATTCCAGATCTGGAACGGAAACTCTCCGGTTGATCCACTTGGATGGATTTCGAACTAAATTATATTGTATCTTTGCAGAAATAAATAATCCAAAAAATGAACAATTTAGCAATTATATTACAGCTATCTATTACCCATGTTCTTATTGTACTGGTAATCCTTCTATTGTTATTCGGAGGTAAAAAAATCCCTGAATTAATGCGTGGTATGGGATCTGGTATTAAAGAATTTAAAGACGCGGTAAAAGAAGAGGATAAAAAACCTGAAAACCAGGATAACAAACAAGCATAAGATATGTCCCTGACAAAAACAGCCTGGGATATTTTCAATCAGTCTATTATCCAGTATCATATTCAGGATCATGTAGATGCACCCGAGCAAAATCCATTCTCAGAAGGAAGTTTGGAACGGCTTTTGTATTCAAAGAATTGGATCGATACCGTTCAGTGGCATCTTGAAGACATTATCCGCGATGAAAATATTTCTCCAGATGAAGCTCTTCTTATAAAAAGAAGAATAGATGCCTCTAATCAGAAAAGAACTGATCTTGTGGAATACATAGACAGTTATTTTTTGAAAAATATAAAGATGTTCCGGCAAAAGCAGATGCAAAACTGAATACAGAAACTCCAGCATGGGCCGTTGACAGGTTATCAATTTTAGCATTGAAAATCTATCACATGGACCAGGAGGCTAACAGAGAAACTGCAAGCGTGGAGCATCGCGAAAAATGCGCTGCAAAACTAGCTGTACTACAAGAACAGCATATAGATTTATCTTCAGCCATAGAACAGTTGCTTACTGATATAAGTAGCGGATCGGTTAAAATGAAAACTTACAAACAGATGAAAATGTATAATGATGAGAGTTTGAACCCGATCTTATATCAGAAAAAACAGCAAAATGGCTAAAAAACATTGGTCTTTTTATACTTATCGGTTTACTAAGTGTTTCATGTTCTGTTGAGACACTTAACTACGTATCCCGTTCGAATAAGGATCAAATGCCCAGTTCTTTGGTGTCTAACTTCGACAACCATTATGTCGAAAGCAAAGCAGCTTCAACTGAAATCAGTATTGAAAAGGTAAAGTACGTGTCGGATTTATCTAATCTTATCACGGTATTTCCTAAATTTAAAAACTCGGCAGTAAATGCTGAAGTTAAAAAACTAAAGGCTGCAGTTCAGTCTTATATCTATGGTACCACGGAAGGAAATTCTAAACAGAAAAGACTGGCCTATCGTGATTATGCTACTTCTTATAAGACCCTTCAGACGCTTAAAAAATATATGAATCGTGACGATATTGAGCTTATCGACCGTTATCTGACGAGAATAAAAGCTAATATCAATTCTTTAGAATATCTTAAGTAATTCAAGATGATCAAAATACAGGCGGAATCTAATGTCCCTACAGAATACGGACAATTCCGGATGATTGCTTTTGCTGAAAATGAAAATGACTGGATGCCTCACATGGCAATCGTAGCCAACAATACAGACCTTAGCCAAACCGTAAACGTAAGATTCCATTCTGAGTGTATTACGGGTGAAGTTTTCCACTCCAGGAAGTGTGAATGCGGACAGCAGTTAGATGCTGCAATGCGATACACGAATGAGCACGGAGGGGTAATTATTTATCTTCGCCAGGAAGGTCGTAACATAGGTATTATCAACAAGCTAAAAGCTTATGCTCTTCAGGAGAAGGGCCTGGATACAGTACAGGCAAATCTTCAACTGGGTCTTCCGGCTGATGACCGGGATTTTAGTGTTGCTATAGAGATCTTGGATCTTTTAGGTATAAAATCTATCAATCTGATTACCAACAATCCACTTAAAATAAAAGCGGTGGAGGAAAGCGATATAAATCTTGTAGACAGAATCCCTTTACAGATGGAAGCGACGCAAGAAAGCAAAGACTACCTCAACGTGAAAAAAACATACTTTGGCCACTATCTGGACGAGCAAAAGTAATCCGTTTTTTTCGTATAAAATATTGTAAATTTGTTCATATACTTTCGTTATATGAACAAATTCTTTTTTTATACCTTACTTACGATAACCGTTTTTTTATCTCCGGAATATTCTGCACAATATCAACCTAAAAATATCAATAAGCAGGAGATGGAAAAAGCCCGTCAATGGGTTGACAAAACATACAATTCTCTAAGTCAGGATGAAAAACTGGGACAGCTTTTTATAACAGCTTTATACACTAACAAAGACCAAAATCACATCAATTTTGTCCGCCAGCTTGTTAATAAAGAAAAAATTGGCGGTATTATCCTGATGCAGGATAATGCAGCTCAGGAAATAGAACTTGTTAACGAGTTTCAGGAATCTTCACGAGTTCCACTTCTTATAGGAATGGATGCAGAATGGGGATTATACCAAAGGATTGCTGCAGCACACAAATTTCCTTGGGCGATTACATTAGGTGCTATTCAGGATGACAAACTGGTATATGAAATGGCCTCTAAAATTGCCAGCGATGCTAAAAGAATGGGTGTAAACTGGGATTTTGCTCCGGTTGTAGATGTTAATACTAATCCTTCTAACCCTATTATAGGCAATCGTTCTTTCGGTTCGGATGTACAAAATGTTATCCGTAAAGGACTAGCCTACAGCAACGGGCTTCAGGACAACGGAGTTTTAGCAGCGATTAAGCATTTTCCGGGACACGGAGATACCGATAAAGATTCCCACCTGGATCTTCCGGTTGTAAAACACAATATCGACAGATTAAACAATACCGAATTGGCTCCTTTTAAAGCCTTAATGGATAAAAATGTGGGTGGTGTCATGGTCGCTCATTTATATGTACCTGCTCTGGAATCTAAATCTGGGGTTCCGGCATCTGTCTCCTACTCTATTATAACGGATCTTTTAAAGAAAAAATTCGGTTACAAAGGACTTATTATCACAGATGCTCTGAATATGGGTGCTGTAGCAAGCAGGTATAAAGCCGGAGAACTGGATAAAAAAGCATTTGCTGCCGGAAATGACATTATGCTTTTTTCGCAGGGCGTATCCGAAGGAAAAAAACTTATTCAGCAGGCTATCGATAACGGTGAAATACCTCAATCCCGCATAGAAGAGAGTGTAAAGAAAATACTACTGACCAAATACTATTTAGGTCTTCCAAATTTCAAGAAAATAAGCACTAATAATATTAACAGTGACCTCAACAACGAGAGTCATGCCCAGCTTTCAGAAAAGCTATATGCCAATGCGCTGACTTTACTGAAAAACGATCAGAAGCTTTTGCCTCTGCAAAAGAATGAAACAATCTACTATGTACCCCTGGAAGAAGCGTCTTACAATACTTTTGCCAGCGAATTGAGAAATAACATCAATCTTATTGTAAAGAAGGCAAATGAAATCAGCAGTATTCCTTCCGGTGCAAAGGTTATAGTAGGTTTCCACAAAGACAATTCCACAGCTTATAAGCCTTACAAAATTTCCGCAGCCAGCAAAGCTGTTTTAAACAAGCTGTCGGGAAATACAAAAGTAATATTAGATGTCTTTGGAAGTCCATATGCATTAATGGATGTAGATATACAAAATATTCCTGCAGTACTGGTTTCATACGAGAACAATGAATATTCCCAAAAAGCTGCAGCTAAGGCTTTAACAGGACAAACCAAAATAAACGGACGCCTTCCTGTATTGATTAACAATCAACTGAAATACGGAGACGGACAGGATCTTTAAAAAAACGAGAATAGAAAAATGAAAATAGGTATTCTTTGCTATCCCACCTACGGAGGAAGCGGGATTGTTGCAACAGAGCTCGGCATGCTATTGGCCGACAAAGGTTATGAGGTACACTTCATGAGTTCCAGTATGCCGGCGCGACTGGATATGACCAAGCCTAATATATATTTCCATAAAGTAAATGTAGAAATCTATCCTTTATTCAAATATCAGCCTTATGATATTGCTCTTTCTTCTACCATTTACCATGTGGTGAAAATATATAAACTGGATCTTATTCACGCCCATTATGCCATCCCTTATGCTTATGCAGCTTACATGGCTAAGCAAATGCTAAAGGACGACGGTATAGAAACACCACTTATCACAACACTGCACGGAACCGATATTACATTAGTAGGTCAGCATCCAAGTTATAAAAAAGCGGTAGAATTTTCTATCAACAAATCGGATGTTGTAACTTCTGTATCAGAAAGCCTGATGAAGGACACTTACATCAACTTCGATATCAAGAAGGAAATTCAGGTAATTCCTAATTTTATAGATAACGAGATTTTTACAACATTCAATAACTGTTGCAGATCTCAGTTTGCAGAGGACAATGAGCGTATTATGATTCACGTTTCTAACCTTCGTGAGGTTAAGCGTATTCAGGATGTTCTGGAAACTTTTAAACGAGTACAGGAAGAAATCCCAACACGTCTTATTATTATCGGGGAAGGTCCGGAAATGGAGCGTATCAATACCTTCCTTGAAAACAATCCGGAATTGATTTCCAAAATCAGATTAATGGGTAAAGTAAATGATCTTTACCAGATTCTCGCTTATGCGGATGTATTTATGCTTCCGTCACAACAGGAAAGCTTCGGTCTTGCAGCTCTGGAAGCAATGGCTGCCGGAACTCCGGTAATCAGTAGTAATGCGGGCGGAATACCGGAAGTAAACAAACACGGAGTAACCGGATTTATTGCAGATGTTGGCGATGTAGATGCCATGGTGGAATACACTAAAAAATTATTTTCCGATGAAACTCTTCTGGCAAAAATGAAAATTAATGCCAAAGAGAACGCTCTGAAATTTGATATTGCCAACATTCTTCCATTGTATGAAGAATTATATAAAGAAGCTTTAATAAAGGTAACATAAAAAACGAAGCACAATGAAGCATATTCTTTCTGCCCTTTGTCTGTTAGCTGTCAATTTCTGGTCGCAGCTATGTAATGCACAAACTCCAGATGCTTATGTAGAAGTATTGGGTGCTGCACAGGACGGAGGCTTTCCGCACATGGGATGCAACAAAGAAGGATGTAACCTGGCATGGGAGCATCCTGAATTAAGAAGGAATGTGTCTTCTCTGGCTTTGGTAGATCCTGTTCAGAAAAAATGGTGGCTCTTCGATGCTACACCAGATATCAGGCAACAATTACACGACTTCTCGCAAAGACATAAGGAATACCCTTATTTGCCTGAGGGTGTATTTATTACACATGCGCATATCGGACACTATACCGGATTGATGGAATTCGGCAAAGAGGCCATGAATACGAAGCAGCTCAAGGTATATGTATTGCCTAAACTAAAAAGTTTTCTGGAAAACAATGGTCCATGGAGCCAGCTGGTCAGTTTGAAAAATATAGAGATTATTCCTTTAACTGCTGATCAGGAAATAAGCATAGGCAACTCTTTGACAGTAAAGGCTTTTACCGTACCTCATCGGGATGAATATTCTGAAACAGCAGGTTTTAGGATGCTAACACCTAAAAAGCGTTTCCTGTTTATTCCAGATATCGATAAATGGAGTAAGTGGAATAAAAGCATTATTGAGGAAGTAAAGAATGTTGATTTTGCATTTTTGGATGCCACTTTCTATGATCAGAATGAAATGGGCAACAGACCAGTTTCGGAAGTTCCACACCCGCTTGTAACAGAAACAGAAAATTTATTTCAGAAAGAATCTGCAGCAGTAAAGAAGAAAATCCATTTTATCCACTTCAATCATTCTAACCGAATATTATGGGATAAAGCTATTCAGGAAAAAGTAAGAGATAAAGGATTTAATATTGCTGAAGAAGGCAACCAGTATTAAAAAGAGACAATATATTCCTCCCAAAACCTCTCTTTCAATTAAATTAAACTTACTCATTTTATTTTACGTATATTCATTTTCATAAAACACTGAAAATGAATGAAAAATATTTACAGCATATTTGGTATTACAAAAAATTCAGTAATACCAATTTCCATACATCCGAAGGCGAAAGCATTGAAATCCTTGATTTTGGCGAATGGAATATGAATGCCGGTCCGGATTTTCTATTTGCAAAAATTAAAATTGGCAGGACAACTCTCGCAGGCAGCATAGAAATTCATGTGAAGTCTTCAGACTGGCATTTTCACAGACATTCCGGAGATATAGCTTATCAGAATGTAATTCTCCATGTCGTTTATACAGATGACATGGATATTAGCGAACTTCGGGATAAAAATGTACCAACGCTTATACTAAAGGATTACATTGATGAATCATTAACCGACAGTTATTCAGAAAAAAGTTTCATCCCCTGTGAACACCTTTTTACACCTTCGAAAATTCCTGCAAAACATGAGGAAAAAGTTCTCCTGCAAAAGCTGGAAGCCAAAACTATTATCTACAAAAGGGTACTGGAGCAAAATAAAAACAATTTTGAAGCTTTGCTTTTTCAGCAACTGGCTTATGTTTTCGGATTAAAGGTAAATGCCGGCATCTTTCATCAGATGGCTTATGCAATAAATTTTAGCATTATTAATAAGATCCGTCAGAACAAAGTCCAACTGGAAGCTTTATTCTACGGAATGTGTGGTTGGCTGGAAGAACCCGTAGATAACACGATGGAATTGTGGAATCGTGAATTCAGATTTCTACAATCCAAGTTTACATTACTAGATGTTCGTTTTTCTCCAAAGTTTTCACGCCTTCGGCCAGCTAATTTTCCTACAATAAGACTTTCGCAACTGGCCAATCTATATGCAGAACAGCAAAATTTATTTTCAATACTGATCCAGACTCCTGATTATCAGAATATCCGGACTCTGCTTTCTGCTCTTTCTGCATCTGAATACTGGACGGATCACTTTAGTTTCGGGAAAAAGGCTCAAAGCAGTTTTGTAAAGAAACTAAGTCCTGAGTTTATCGATCTGTTATTTATCAATTGTATTCTGCCTCTTCAATACTTTTTCCAACAGTTAAACTCGGAATCTAAAGTCAATCATATTATTGATTCTTACCGAAATATTCCTCCGGAGAAGAACCATATTATAAAACAATGGGAGAAATTGGGTGTAAAATTTCAGAACAGTCTGCAGACTCAGGCATTCCTCTATCAGTACAAAACTTTCTGTAAAGCAAAAAAATGCTTAAATTGCGCTATCGGATTTCAAATTCTGAAAAATGCTGAGCAACATAAGACATAAAATGGAAAGACAATGGTTTGGAGTACTAACCCGTATGGGAGCCAAACTGGGAATTCCTGTGTCCAAACTCCGCGTATTCTTCATATACTCCACTTTTGCGACAGCTGGCGTATTCTTCCTTATCTATCTAGGTCTTGCATTTACCTTGTGGATAAAAGATATGTTTATTACCCGAAGACCTAGTGTTTTTGACTTGTAGATAATCAAGTTTCATTCCCCTGTTTCAATCCATTTATCTGTTTTCTTTTTTTGATTATAATAATCTTCATTATTTTCTCCGTATCTCAGATAAAAAAACTTTTTCCTTCTAATTCCTTCTTTGCTACCAAACACAAAGTTTGGAAAGGTTGAATAATATTTATTAAAATCTAAAACATTAGAATTGTACTCATCAACAATTTTATTTAATTCTTCTGCATTTAGCTTTAAAGGGTTTAATTTAATTTTACTATCAGGTTGATATTCAACACACTTCTCTAAATTTAAATAAGCCTTATTGACTTCGTATTCCAAATTCCATAATCCATCTACCGGTTTTGGGCTCCTATTAGTTTTATTTTTGTCAATAATGCTATCAATGATAACTTTATCACAATTTGAGTTATTTGCGAGGTTTTCTATTGCCAAAATACGAGATGAACTTTTCTGGTACAATGATTTCCATATTTTTTCAATCTGGCTATCTTGCTGTTTTAACTTCACTAAAATAGATGACTTGTAAGCATCAAATACAACAAAGCCAAAAGCTAAGAATAAAATAATAGCGCCTAAAAATATTAATAAGAACTTTTTCATTTTCTATTTTTTCATTTTCCTTTACCACTGCCTTGATATCGCGGATTTGTAATCTGTGCTATCGGTTATTCAGTAATGATTCTAGATTTCTAAAATTTCTTTAAACTCCAAGTTATCACTTTTTCCAATCCAAATAACGTCTTCCTCTATACCTTTAAAAACAATATAGGATTCTATTACACTTGTAATTTCATACCAAGGTCTACGATAATAATCACTAATATTATTATTTTTAACATTTGTAAAACGAAAACACAAATGCTCGAAAGCAAACCATAATTTTGGGAGTATATTTAAAATCTCATTATTTTTAAAATCATTATCTGAATAACGAATTTCAGATAAACCAGAAAAAAAGTAAATGTCTTTATCCCCAATAGAGCTTTTAATCTCGGTACTTAAATCACTTAAGTCAAATTCATATGTGGGTCTGCTACATTCAATAAAAAGACAGCCTGGCAATTGATTATGTAAAATTGAAAAGATGTCTTCCAATAAAAACTCCATTTGATTAAGATGTTTGTAGGGAGATCTAATGGATAACAAATTCCCTTTATATATCTTATCATTATATACATGTGTATCTTTCATTAAATCGATGATATAATAAAATCTAATTTAATTCTTTCAGTAATACAAAAAATAGCACGCAATAATCCATGCTACTAATATTCTTCTTAATTACATAATAGCTTTTAAATAGCTATATATATTCGACATTTGAAATAGGTGCGTTTTTAATCTCTTTTTTACTGTCTAATATTAGCCTAATTCTCTTTATAAAATTAATTACATTTGGTTTTCCCTTAATAGAATCCAAATCGCTTGCATTATAAATCACAATTACTTGTCTGGAATTATCATCAAATTCGATAGTATATTTTGTTGGAATTTTTGGCATTAATTCATTATTTATATCCTCAAGAAATATAGAATCTGATTCTTTGTCAAGCCTATTTTTTAAATATACTTGCCGAATAGTATTCCTTTCAGAGTTTGAAAATTTAAAATTAACAGTAACAGGAGACGTGTTCATCATATTTACAACATATTTTCCATGAAACATATCTGTAGTAGAAGACATTCCCTCCTTGATAGATATATTTTTTATTTGGTTTTCTTTCTTGCACGAAAGGCAAAACAAAGTAATTAAAACTAAAAGAATTTGTTTATTCATAAACCTGGTATATAATCAATTCATCTAATTTACTTTTTATTGAAATGTAAAAAGTAAGGAAGACCTATGCTTCAATAAACTGCCAATAATAAGCTTTTCTATATTCCTGCTTGGACTGAATTATATCAAAAATAAAATGCTGTAGCTTTCGAAAATCATTTATTTTAGGATTACTTGTACACTTTTCTTTAGTTAAATTGTCTTTAGAATCATTTGAAAATTTTATAGATGATTCATTAATATAATTATTGTTATAAATTTTAAATTCACAGAGTAGTAAAGGTTTATATAACTCATATTGTTCATCAATTTTCTCTAAATCTGCCTGGGATAATTTTAATAAAAACTTTACAGATGGTCTTTGTGAATTTTGTCCACTTTTATAATAGACATTAGTTTCTTCAAAAATCATCGTTTTACTATTATACGAGATCTCTCTTTTTGAGATAGAATCTGCAATATAAATTTCTTTTAATTCAAAATCCTGGCTGATTATTCTGTTTTGTGCAGAACAAGAAATAAAAAACAAACTAATGAATATTGCTGTTGATATTTTTTCATTACTTGCATTATAATGCGTAATCGTCCTTAATTTTTATAAACTTTAATATGTTTCGAATCTCGAAATTATATTCTTTTCATTGGCTTTGTCGTATATTTCAAGAATACAAATCTGATAAAATTCTCCTTCATTTTTTATTATAATATAATTTCCGATATCTGTATTAGTATAAATAACCCTACTATTATTAAAGAAAATCTCATATTCACCTTCTGTTCTAAATACGTAGGAACCATTAATGAACTTTTGGCTTATTATATTTCCATTAAATCTAATCTGCTTTACCTTTACATTGAGGTTTTTTCTGAAACAATGAACAACTCCCTGCATAAAATCTACTGGTACAGAAATATGATTGATAAGAGACTCAAATGAAGTATTCGATCTTGTATACTGTAGATCCTGAATATTATTGGATATTCCGTCAAAAGCATAAACAACAAAATCATACTTACCAGGAACTCTATAAAAACTTTCAGGATATTCATCTTTATGGAGGAGGCTTACAATATGATTATTTATTTCCTTTTCTGCGAATTTATTCCGGAACTCTGTAGGGACTTCCGTCTGCATTTTAGTTGTCAACAACGCTTTGATAATAGCATCTGGCCTGAATAATATAAAAATCAAACCTATTACCATTATAAAAATAATCAAATTGTATTTTTTATTTCTCATAAAATAGTTTCCAGCATCAATTTAAACAAACTAAATATAAGAGTAATAATTAATGAACACAGAGTCATTATAACAAAATAACACGGATTACAAATCCGCGCTATCGGGCTAGTATATAAAATCTATTAATCATTCATTAGGTTATTTTAAAATAATGCTCTTTGTCAACAAATCAATCTTTAGACTGTTTTTAAGGGTTAAATAATATTTTCCACGTTTTTGCACCGGAATTTTATAATGACATTCTAACTGTTCTTTTTCTTTTAAAAATACTGTACAGTTTTTATCCATCATAATTTTATTTCCATTAATAGATGCACCTTTTATTTTATTGCAACTAATTACAAACTCATCAACAAATTGATCTTTAGTATCGGAAGCATCATTTCCTGTTTGCAAAAAAAGAGTAGGAAATTTAAAAGAAGTCTCTTTTTGCGATATGTTTGTGACTATAATCTCAATGAGACCTTCACTAATAATTTTCACTTGACATGAAACGTCATTCTGTATATTCTTACTTTGGTTATCTGCAATAGTACTCTGAGTATCTTTTTTTCTTTGTACTCCGAGCAGCCAATACTCATAAACACTATTAAACTAATGATAATTTTTTTCATTACTTATATTATATTGTTCAGTCTCTCCATTTTACGGATTTGCAATTTGTGACTTCATCCTATCCAATAAAACAATTTCAATGTCTAGTGTTCTATCCAATCCCGAGTAGTTTCAGGCAGAGCTAAAATAATAATTTTACGGTATGAAAAAGCACGGATTTGAAATCCGTGCTTTTGGGTGAAACCACCTCTTTCTAGGTGGCCAAGAAATGTTATTTAGAATGTACAGCTAGGTAATCAAGTCCTTTTTGTGTTATTGAAAAATACCAATTATTTTCATTTGAAGTTATTAACCCTTTCCATATTTTTTCAATCTGGCTATCTTGCTGTTTTAACTTCACTAAAATAGATGACTTGTAAGCATCAAATACAACAAAGCCAAAAGCTAAGAATAAAATAATAGCGCCTAAAAATATTAATAAG
>ENA-OOOT01000014-OOOT01000014.1-human-oral-metagenome-genome-assembly--contig:-NODE-14-length-12808-cov-141.706884_pt1 | contig 12808 bp, 25 predicted proteins | sample MGYA00245258_ERZ501125 | MGnify/ENA primary metagenome ERZ501125 (study PRJEB25959, sample SAMN05335001) | human oral metagenome | host: human-associated | place: USA: California | collected... | reverse complement strand
TGACCCATTTTCCGAACAGGCCCGGCGCGTCGCCGACTGACCCACCAATCGGCTGAATCGATCAATGGAAAGGAGAATTAGCATGGCCGAAGTCGGACATAATTCGGAGCTTACACCGGAACAGCGCAAAGCGCTTATGATGGACCATTACCGGAACATCGGTGAGGCGAAAGAAAAGCTTGAGGAAGCCCGCAAGGAATACAACAAGCGGCGGAAGCTGGCCAAGGCTGAGAAGATCAAGCTGGCAGATATCGATTTCATGTTCCGTTGTGCAGACATCGAAGATGGCCAGATAATCATTGATACTCTCAAACAGCAGGCCGAGATCGCATCCTGGTTTGCTCTTCCCGTTGATTTTCAGCCTGACATGTTCGGGAATTTCGAACGTGAGCCCGGAGAAGACCTTGCACGGCGTCAGGGTAAGGCCGCAGGCGCAACCGGTATTGGCTCCAACCCATATGACGAGCACAGTCCGATGGGACGTGCATGGGCTGAGGAATGGTCCAAAGAGCAGGAAATTGCTCGGGAATCTCTCAAGATCGTCATGGAGAAGCGAAATGCCGCGGCAGACAATGATGACGGCGATCCAGACTTTTCCGATGAGGAGGCTGCGTAAATGGCCCAACTCAGATACGGACAAGTTCTTGAGGCATCGCCGGCCTATCAGCGGGCAGTCGCCTTGCAGCGCGCAAAGGAGCGCGAACGCCGGTTGGACAATGAAGTTGTACAGCTTCCTACCTATCAGGAAGTGAAGAAAATTGTTGAGACCAAAATACAAGAAGAAGATGATAAGGAGGAGCGCGAACGCCTGAATACTTGGCTGCTTATGGCTGACTATCGCAGTTCGAATCCCAGTGTTGCAGCCATTCAGGAATATCATGCCCGTGAGAATGGACTTTCGGTAAAAGCACTCAAGGGTGACTGTCGTCTCAGGCACCTCGTTGAGGTGAAATATGACGCCATTCTGGAAACGCATATTCGGCGACCAGAACTCACCCTTCCGCAGATCGCTCGCGAATTCGATAAAGATCACACATCCATTTTGTCAGCTCTTCGCAAGCGCGGAGTTCGGTGTGTCCCGCGGCGTCGTTTTGATCCCGTAGAGGCTCAACGACTGCATCGAAACGGTATGACCACTGATCAGATCGCCAAGAAACTCGGCTTCGCTGTCGAGACCATTCGCAGGGCCACAAAACCCTCTCAGGCAATTGTGGAGGCGCTATGAACATGCACAATCCCTTCCAATGGACCGATGAAGCGGTAGCGCGCATGAAGACGATGGTGCTCGACGGTCAGTCCGGTTCAGTCATCGCTCGTGAGCTTGGCACAACCCGAAGCGCCGTTCTTGGCAAGATGTTCCGGCTGAACATGAAAACGACGTCCAAGACTTCGGCAGCGCTCGTCGGCAAAATCACCAAGCACACATTCAATTCAACAAATCTGGCTGTCAAGAAAGCCAATCGTGCGCTCGATCCATTGTTTGAAGCACCCAAGCCAGCAATCACGACCAAGGAATATGAGGCTGATTGCCTTCGTCTTCTAATCCACGAATGCGGTGTCAGACAGTGCCGATATGAGGTCGATAGTCCAGCGCAGGGCGGGGAATATCGCTTCTGCGGCAAAGAAACAGACGAAGGTCAATCCTGGTGCCCGCATCATCGCAAACTTGTCTTCCAACCGCGCACTGAAACGCTTCGGGCAAAAGCCAAGGCTGAGCATATTGCGAGGAGGGTGGCATGACCCCTCCAGACAATGACAACAACCAATCCGACACAGGCACTTATGTCTTCATGTACTCACTGATTGCGGTCGCAGTGCTTCTGCTGGCCTTCGTTCAGTGTCATGTCGAGCCCGCCGACGCACTTCCACGCGCCGTAAACCCTGTTCAGGTCGCGAGGTGCCGATAGATGTCAATCCTCGCGACAACCGCCGGCAATACACGGGATCTTCTCGCTAATCGCAAGAACGATTTGTATGAGACGCCGCCAGAGGCCGTACACGCCCTGATGCGTGTTGAAACACTCCCATTGCGTCTTTGGGAGCCTGCATGCGGACCGGGATCAATCGTTCGAGAACTTCGGTCAGCAGATTTCGACGTCCTTGCGACCGATCTGGTTGATTACGATAGCCCAGATCAGGATGCTTTTGGTGTGGATTTTCTTATTCCCGGCTTGGCTGAAAGCTATGCAACCGGACAGCAAGGTATCGTCACCAACCCCCCGTTTAAGAACGCATTGGAATTCGTAGAGCGCGCCCTTGATATGGTGCCTTACGTCGCGATGCTCATGCGTTTGAATTTTCTGGAAAGCGAGAAGCGCCGATCAATCATTGATAATGCTCCACTCGCCCGCGTTCACGTATTCCGCAATCGACTTCCGATGATGCATCGCGACGGCTGGGAAGGTAACAAAACCACCAGCACCATGGCTTTCGCTTGGTTTGTCTGGCAGCGCGGATATGTCGGCCCAACTGAACTTCATCGTTTGTCGTGGGAGGCTGCAGAATGAAGAACCTCGCCCGAAATCACCCGGATTCTCATCCACTCACAGAGCGCCAGCTTAAACTGCGCAATGGCCTGATCGACTTCCTGAAATCCAAACGGGGCGGCTGGTTTGCGCGTGATCGCATCATCTTCAAATGCGGGTTTGAGAGCATGAAGGTCGATCCGTTCGGTGCTGAATTTCACAATGCGATTATCCGCGCCAACATCAGTCTTGCCCGCAAGGGATTGAAGATTGTCCGGTCAGAAGATGGTGCGGAACTCTATTCGGTTCAGCCGGAGGGTTACGGGCGATGACTGTGATCCTCGGTTTAGATATCGCTTCCCGCACCGGCTGGGCCTACTACGATGACAAAGCTTCCCTGTCCGCCATTCGTGTCGGACACATCCAATGCGAGGGTGAGGAGTTCGAGGACAAGTCAGCTTTTCTCGGCAAGGCATTGGTCAAACTCATCAAGTCTGACCGTCCAGATTTCGTTCTCATTGAGCGGCCGATGCGCGCCCAGCCGATTGGCGGAAAGCGCACTGTGAAGTTCATGGGTGAGGAACAGACCGTCGAAGCCAAGGGCTCCGGCATCAATGCGGTTATATCCTCGAATCAGCTCGTCGGAGCAGCTTCGGCGATCATTGGGGCATACAACATCCCATTCGAGACAATCGCTTCTGTGAGTTGGCGCAAAGCCTTCCTTGGCTTCGGCACTCATAAGGGATGGGAGCGAAAGGACTGGAAGAAAGCAGCGCGTGATCGCTGCACCCAATTGAAAATCAAAGTGACCAACGACGATCAAGGTGAAGCGGTGGGAATCGCCTTTGCCGGGTCTGGGCTCGATGTCGTGAAGATGATGAAGATGAGGGCGGCATGAATGTGGCTCTTCGTTCCGACAGTCTCAACATTCTCTCCATCTGCACCGGTGGAGCTGGTCTCGATCTCGGCCTCGAACTGGCAGTTCAAGGCGCTCGAACTGTCTGCATGGTCGAGAGGGAAGCCTTCGCGGTCGCGCAATTGGTATCAGCTATGGAGGCGTGCCTCTTGGCTTCAGCGCCTATATGGAGCGATGCCAGAACATTTAACGGCCGCCAATGGCGTGGCGCAGTGGACGGCCTCATTGGCGGCATCCCGTGCCAGCCGCATAGTCTTGCCGGAAAACGGCTTGCCGAAGAAGACGAGCGCGATCTCTGGTCAACGGCACGTCGCATCATCGTCCAGTCTGGTGTCTGGTTCGTCCTCATTGAAAACGTTCGAGGAATGCTCTCATCGGGCGGCGCTGAGCGGGTCAGACGAGACCTTCACCGATTGGGCTTTGCGGTTGAGGGAGGATTGTTCACGGCGTCAGAAGTCGGCGCGTCTCATGAGAGAGAGCGCCTCTTCATCCTCGCAGTCTCAGACCGAAACGTTGGCCAGGCCAACGCCGACGGCCAATATGGTGACGGGGCCAGGATCGAACGGCAGGGACGGCGGAGACAACCTTCAAACGGCCGTACAGAAGTTTCATCCGTCGGCCTGGCCGACGCCAACAGCGAACGATTGGAAGGGGAGCGGCCCGACGATGGAACGATCGGACGGCAAGATGCGCGGGGATCGGCTGGATTACGCGACGGAGCAAGTTTGGTCGATCGACGATCAGCCCTCGACATCTACAGTGAATTCCAAGAGTTCGGATGTATGGAGTACACCTCGCGCGTCGGACGGGGAGAAGGGCGGTCCCAATCAGAGTTTCGGAGCGGGAGGGGTGCCTCTGCCAGCGCAAGCCTCCCAATGGTCAACTCCATCGGTAGCAGACACGACAGGCGGCAGGATGGCTCGGTCGGGAATGAGATCGGACGAACCATTGCTGAAGGGGCAGGCGTTTGCACTGTCAGATCAATGGGCGACACCTCGATCGAACGAAGTGGGACAGTGGCAGTACGCAAACCCGCAACAAACGAAGAAGACACTCACGTTAACGGGACAGGCCTTTTCCCACCCGGACCCAACGATCTTACAAGTTGGCGAAACGTCCTCGAAAGAGCGCCGGAGCTTGAACCCGCTTTTCGTCGAGTGGCTAATGGGCTGGCCTCAAGGTTGGACGTTGCTCGCGTGGACAGACTTCGCATGCTCGGCAACGGAGTTGTCCCGCTGGAATCAGCGTATGCGTTCCGCACTCTCTCAACTCGCCTCGCCACAAGAGGCTCCGCCGGCGCAGCTCGCCTTGTTCGGATGATGGGGGAATAGTATGAATTATCAGGCAGCTAACATCCGACCCGCACTACCCGACGCGATGGAAGCCGAACAGGCATTGCTTGGATCCATTCTGATCTCGAATGAAACATATTGGCGCGTTGCCGGTTTTCTCAAGCCCCAGCATTTCACCGAAGAGTTGCATCAAGCCATTTACGACACTGCTGGCAAGATGATTGCCGAGGGCAGGGCAGCCAATCCCGTTACCATGAAGGGTTACTTGCCAACCGATCTGATGATTGGTGACATGAGCGTAAATGAGTACATGGCCAGCTTGGCGGCGAATGCCGTGAATACTGTGGGTGTATATGATTTTGGACGCGCGATCATTGAAATCTGGTCACGCCGGATGCTGATCACCGCTGCGCATGACCTAGACGGCTTGGCGAGAAATATGCCAGTCGATATGACGCCCGAGAAGATAATATCGTCCACTGCGGATATTCTCACGAAGATCGCACAGGAAGGCAACGAGCGCGCCGGTTCACTCAAGTACGGGGTATTGCTCCCCAAAGCCATTGATCGCGTTGCTAAGGCTTCTCTGTCAACCACATCGCTCATTCCATGGTTTCTCCCGGAGATTACCCGTGTGGCAGGGGATATCAGGCGCGGCAATCACATCGGTGTCATGTCGGACTCGGGCGGCGGCAAAACCTCATTCGCTCTCCAACAATGCAGACATGCCGCATTGGCAGGGTTCCGGTCGGCATTTTTCTCTATCGAGATCACAGACGAGGAAGCGGCTCTTCAGGCCGCGGCTCAAGCCAGCCGGATCAGTCTCGATCGCCTTGACGCATTCAATCTGGATTCACGGGAGAAGGACCGCATCGAAGCTGAGATGATGAAATCTGTCGATATCCCGTTTGATATCGTTGGATTTGCTGATTGCTCACTATCCGACATCCGCATCAAAATGGAGGCGATGAAGAAATCAGTCGGGCTCGACGTGGTTGTCATCGACCATGCTAAAATGATCGCTCTACCCAATCCAAAAGATATTTTCGCCGAGCGCATCAATGCTCTTTATCGTGGGCTCAAGGGCATCGGGAAATCGCTCGATGTTGCGGTTGTTACCCTCATCCAAAGAAATGACGATTGGAAAGCGCGGTGGCGTACTGGTGGATCAATTCGCCCAATGATGGGTGACGCATACGGTGGTGGCAGCGTGAAGCAAAACCTTGACATCTGGGTTTCGCTCTATCGGCCGGAGCCACTCTACAAAGAGCTTATCCCAATCTGTCCGCCAGAACGAGCCCGCGATGGTGTGGAGACCAAGCGAGACAAGATGATCCGTGATTATGAAACATCACGCGGAAAAGCTTGGATCATCAACCACAAGCGCCGAAGAGGCGAGCCTGGTCAAAGTCAGCAGATCAACTTCGAGGCTGAATACACCTCATTCACATCCAGTACGGCCGACATGCCAGAATCCTTTGAAGGATTTTTCGAATGAACCGCTCAGATGCACGTGCGATTGACAAGGGTTTCGGCTGGATCGGTGAATACCGTCTGGTCTGGAAGGCTGAGTATTACGAGGTGAAGAAGGTTGGATCAGATGGCCGCAGGACCAGCTCGCCGGAAGTGTTTCCATCAAAAGCGGAAGCCGAATGTGCCGCTTGGCGGGCACTTTATGAGACGGAACAACCGGTAATGCTCCGGGCAGGTGAACGGGTATCCAGCCAACATCGCAATGCGGCGGAAGCGCTGTTCCGGTGTAAGCTCCGAATTATGTCCGACTTCGGCCATGCTAATTCTCCTTTCCATTGATCGATTCAGCCGATTGGTGGGTCAGTCGGCGACGCGCCGGGCCTGTTCGGAAAATGGGTCAAACTCCCGGCTCACGCGGAACTCATAAATGCCGGGTTCAAGATTGTAGCCGCCGTGCGGGTTGGCAGCGTCCTGCACAAATTCTTCAGGGTTTTCGAGGATTGCGAAAAACACCTGCATGCCCTCCGGAACGTTGTCGATACGCTCCATGACATCGCCGCCTGTGACACAGTGATGATGGCCGCTTTCGCTGTGTGAGATCACAAAACCTTTTGCGATGCGGTCTACATTCTTTGTCTGCATGGCTTCTGGAAGAGCATCGATCTTGATAATGCGTACTTCGCCCTGCTGGCCAATTACCTGTTTCATTTCAATTTCCTTTCAAGGATTAAGTTCTGCGGGTTGGATGCATGTATTCGGATTGCGGGTCACCGATGCGCCAAGCCTGTGCAGCCAAGGCCGTTTCAATTGGCAGGCCATCAATGTCGGAAACCTTTGGAACGCCTTCGAATATCGTCCCGTTTCTCGGGCATTTTGCCTGAAGGTATCGACCCGTCTCGGGGAATCCTGGGAGTGTCACCTCTACCAGAGCCCCCATGTCGCTTGTCGGGTCGCCGTCAATAATGCGAGGCTTGAGTGCTGGGATCATGCGAGCGCCAAGAATCTGCATTCCCGCTGCACGTTGTTCCACATTCTCTGCCTTCAATACTTCGACCGGGTCTAGATTCTTACGATCCTCGATCCAATGCGACGGAACCTTGACGCCATGCCAAAAATACAAAGCCCAGCCGTCGCGCCATCTGTGGGATGGTCCTGTTTCACAATGTGGCCGGTTCTGATCGTCAACGCGCAAAACTTCAGGAAAATCTGACACAAGGCAGAATTCCTCATGCATCACGCGGAAGCCGCCATGGATCGCTGCTTGTTCCCAATGCGCATAGGCCTCGTGGCTGCTTAATTCCAAACCAAGGATGTCGCGGCACGATGTGAGATAGCAATCGTATCCGGCCCACATATTGCCGCCTTGGTACGCACCGTACCAACGCTTTGAACATTCAATGCCGAGCTGTCCGGCCAAGTCATGACAAGCGACCGCTTCACGTTTTTCTACATCATCGGTTGCTGCATAGGTTGCTGCATCGGTTGCTGCATCGGTTGCTGCATCGGTTGCTGCATAGGTTGCTGCATAGGTTGCTGCACGGGTTGCTGCATCGGTTGCTGCACCCTTACCATTCTTCCTCACATGCCAAATGGCTGCTGACGCTCCATAAGCAAAAGCCATAACCATTGGTGATGGAACGATAATGACTCGCGGTTCTTTCAGATTGGCTGCAGCATAAATGCCCTTGATCGCCGGAATGATTTTGTCCGGTTCAATCGGATCGGTGCGCATGGCAATGCCAATCCATTTTTGGGAATGCTCATCCATGCGGAGCTTTTCTTCGGGCGTAATCCCGCCGTGGGCCTTGGATGGTGTGCGAATGATTTTTGACATGCTCAATGCTTTCTTCGTTGACGTCGCTTTTCCAAACCGAGCAGCAGCCATTGCCATGCTCGATTAAGCAGACTTCTGATGAGCCTCATTTGATTTCCTAAGTTCGTGCCGCTCGGCCATGTAACCGTCAGCGGCCTCGTTGTTGCGCTGGACCATTTCCTCGTATGCCAGCATGAGTTTGATGACCGTCTCGCCACCAACGTCATTCATAGATTTCCAGCGCTTCCAGATGCGTTCGGCCATCGGCAGTTCAACACCTGCCTTCTTGGCTGCGCGATCCCGAGCTGCAGTCCATGTGTCGTGTCGGCCCTTGTGATGGGCCTTCGTGATCGTCTCGAGCCAGTAGTTTGCTTTCTGGGGAACTGGCATCCCCTGAGTGTCAGCAAGTGCACGCATTACTAATTCGCCCCGTGTTGGGTCAGATTTGACCCGTCTTGTGTCGGACATTTTTTCTTTTCCTCGATAGATTGAGACCTATCGAAGACGCGGATTTGACCGCGATTTGTGGAAGGAACTGATGGTGAAAAAGCGCACGCGTAAGGCCTGGAAAACTCAAACGGGTGTGCAATTGTCTTTGTTCTCATGGGAGCAATCTCCCCCGCAGAAAGTTCGCCAAGCCAAGAACGGTGGCGCCAACCACCGTGGCAGGCCAAGCGAGTATGAAGACCCATTCACGCAAGCCCGTGGGCGCATCCCTCTGTACGGAAGCGCAAGCACCAATGGGGCCGAGTGAATAAAGGCTGATTGCTAGGATTGTCATGCCGGCGCCCAATGAGTTGGGCGGTAATAGACATACATACTGCCGTCAGGAATGAACCACAGGTTGCCACTGCGTTTAAGGTTCTGCTCGTTGCGGGACCCGTTCTCATCGTGGATTTTTGTTTTAACGACAATGCCTTCTGGCGCCGTTTCTATATCGAGCCAATTCATGCCGCCACCTGCTCTTTCAGAACCGGTGAAGTCGGCCAAGGCATCCACGCAATCGGCGGGACGGCTTTCGTGAACATTTCCCAACGCTCTTCATTGGGCAGCCAGCGTCCCACCGTCACAACACCGCAAGGGCTGGCAAGGATGACCTTCTGATGCTGATAGACGGTTTTCTCTACCTTCTTGCCTTTGCCATTCGTGTACGTCGTGGTGACGTATTCTCCGCGAGGCGCAGCATCCATGTCATAATTCCAGGGGAATTGGCCGGACGACGGCATTTCAACGCATGTGGCGTTCGCAAGTCGGGCATATCCTGTCACTTCAGCGATTTCGCCGTCGTCCGATTGGAAATCTTGGGGGTTGATCACGCCTTTGCTCTCCATTTTTCAGGAATGGCATCACGGCGAGCCAATGCCGACCGCTGCTTCTTTGACATGCTTTGGATTTGTGAAAGGATTCCGCCGATATGACCGGTTTCATTGCGCTTGATGACGGAAGGCCAGAGAAGCATTGCAACTTCCCAATACTCGTCATCTGTCTTGAGGCTGGATACCTTTACGCCCCTCACACCGAGACAGGCCTTGAGGCTATCAAACCAAGCGCCTTGGTGTTTATTTTTGGTCTGGCGCTTGCGATTTGGGAACAATGTTTCGAGGCCGGCAAGGATTTCCTCACCTCTCATCGTATCAAAATTCACCGTTCCCGCTTTCACCAGCTCATCATCATCAAATGCAGCATCAGCGACGATCACGGCGAACCAATAGTCGGTCATTGCCGGATCATTGAGTTTGACGCGCATTCCTTTCAGATAGCCTGCGCAACGTGGAAAGGAATGAATGCTCATTTCGCTTTCCTCGCCTTGTCTGCAGCCATAACCTCGTCCATCAACCGAACACCCTCGGCGTTCAACACACCGATGCTTTCACCTAGTGGGATGAGAGCACATCGAAGTTTGAGGAGGGATTCACGTTGACTTGGATGGGCCCATTTAGGCTCGCTTCCAGATTCGAATATGGTGTGGAGGAAATTGTCAGACTCCTCAATGACAACAGCTATTGTCTTTTTCTGCTGTGCATCAGCTATCGACCGATCAAACGCATCCCAGTCCGTGTATCCCAAATTGAGATGTCTGCTCATGCCGCAGCCTCATCGATTAAGAACCAGTCTGAAACCCTCACTTTACCTTTCGTAGCGGCTTCAACCTTTCGAATTACATCTGGCGACGGGAAGCGCTTTTTATTGATGTATCGATTGATGGTTGCCTGCTTGACGCCGATCAGTTCGGCGAAAGCAGTCTCCGTCAGTGATTTTTCATCTAGGTATTGTGCTAGGGTCATGATGCTTTATACCAACTGGGTATATCATTGTAAACAGGTTTTTATACCATTTTGGTTTTTGACAGCATTTTTTATTGGCCTTAGCGATTGAGCATGAAGAATCTCAAGGAAATTCGAGACCAGCTCAAACTCACACAAGCCGAAATGGCTAAGCGTTTAGGCACGTCGCAACCGCAGTATCAACGGCTTGAACGCGGGAAACGGCCCATGTCAAAAAAGTGGGCTCTTAAAATAGAATCTGAGTTTGGTATCCCAGCTGCGCAAATATTGTTTACTGATGAGGATGATACTTCTGTCCCAGCCCGCATGGTTAAAGTTCTAGGATATGTGCAAGCGGGCGAATGGGAGGAGACTTGGGAGTTGTCAGAAGAAGATCAATACGATGTACCTATACCGCATGATACTTCACTAAACGGATATCCACTATATGCTGCGGAAACACGCGGCCCCTCGATGAACAGGCGATACCCTGAAGGAACTGTATTAGTTTTTACTCACATCATCGAAACGCATGAGGATCTGATACCTGGGAAACGCTACATTGTTGAGCGCGAACGGTCAGACGGCTTGAAAGAGGCAACCGTAAAGATTTTATGGTTTGATGATCAAAGGAAACCATGGCTCCTGCCGGAATCGACAGACCCGAGGTTTCAAGAACCAATCGCTTTGAATGGCGATGATGGTGATACAATCCGCATAGTTGGACGCGTCCGGTATGCCGTTTCTAGAGAATAGCTCTTTGACAGAGCCATATTCTGAAGCCTCTTTACCCTATGAAAGAGAATATAGGTATTAATCAGATTGTAGGTTTATATCTGTGTTGCTGTGCAGCAACCAATAATTAGTTGCTGTGCAGCAACCATTAGCTATACGGCCACTTAAAAATGTAAATGTTACCCGCTCGCGCCTTACTCTCAATTTCCAACAATTGCGCGGCTTTTAATTTTCTTGTCGCCCGAAAAACAACGGTTCGATCACAACCTGTCTGCTTTTCGATGTATGACATGCCGGCAACACAGTATGGCCGGTCTGGCGAACACACCATTCCAATGAAAATTGCGGCCACGCGTTCGTGATGGGTGAGATCGGTCATAGTCGTCACCCTCCTCACCCACGCACGCTGATCAGCAAGAAATAGCCCCGCATCAACTGGCGGAAAGCGCTCTTCAAGGTCTTTAAATCGGGAAGCTATTAGATCGGGTCTTTTAAACATCGCTCACATTTATACCAAACAGGTATTGACGACAATACCAACTAGGTATAAATGTTCCCCATACCAACGAGTACGAAGACGGCCCAGCCTGATCTGCTCAACACATGGGGCAAATGACATGAACACAGATTTTAACTGGATTAAGCATACATCGGATGGACTTCCTGTTCCGGCAGAAGCCATCGTCCATGTTTTGACGAACGTTGACCGTTATCCATCTTTTGATCTTGTTGCGGGTTCAATACCTGCCGATACTTGGTCAATTGATGGGCACACCTGCCCAAACGGTTTTGTTGGCCGTATCACGCACTACGTCGTCGCGACTGGCGGTGCAGCATGAACGCGCACCTTTCCAATCTCGTTTTCAAGGCCGTCAATGCGGCGGTGAAGTCTGAAACCCTTCGTCAGGTCTGTGACCGGATGGAACGCGGCGGTCATACATTGTTCGTTCTGACCGACATTCTTCACATCGATGAAGAGACGGAAATCCACTCGGCCATTCGGACGCTGGATAAGCTTCTCATCCGCGAACACGCCAAGCGCGGACACTGGTCATTCAATCAAAACCAGATGGCCATGCTCAAGCAGCATCACGATGCGCTGTGCAAGGCCGTAGGCAGGCAGGAGGCAGCATAATGCGCGATTTTCTCGACGCACTGGCTGAGGGCATGGCCCTCGCCGTGTTCCTCTCAGCAGTCATCTTTATCGCAATGGGAGCAATGTAATTATGGAAAAATTCCGAAAGGGCGACAGGGTTCTCATTGAAGCTATTATCGCTTCCGACTTTGGCCACGAAGGTAAACAAAAGGTCAAGGTCCTCTATGACGAGTTTTACGCCGTCATCAAGGATATGACCATGGTTCATCCGGTTATTGTCCTTGGTGACACACTGCGCCTCAAGGATGGAAGTGGCCCATCTGGTGCGACGGTCCTTGCTATCGCAGATGACCATGCATGGGTGTCATTCGGAGATGGGAACTACGCGACGTGGTGGCTCAATCTCGTGGAACGGGTTGATGCATCCGAAGCGGAAGAATTGGCGGTGGCATCATGACTAAAGCCACTCGTGAACGCATGGAACGCTTCATCAATAGTTTTGGCTATCGGGCCGAGCGTGAAGCCGTTGAAACCCTATTTGATCGCTACGGCCTCGCGATGCTCACCGATGAGCAGGTTGAGGAAGTTGTTGACGACTGGAGCCGTTCGGAACGGAACCGGATCAAGCACAACCGCGAAAACCGACTGATCGCATCGCATCAGGCCGAAAGGATGTCGTCATGATCACCATCCTTCTCGCGGCAGTTCTCTTCATGCTCGCCTGCATTGTTCGGGCTGCACAGCTGCTGATTAT
>ENA-OOOT01000011-OOOT01000011.1-human-oral-metagenome-genome-assembly--contig:-NODE-11-length-16067-cov-66.639398_pt1 | contig 16067 bp, 25 predicted proteins | sample MGYA00245258_ERZ501125 | MGnify/ENA primary metagenome ERZ501125 (study PRJEB25959, sample SAMN05335001) | human oral metagenome | host: human-associated | place: USA: California | collected... | reverse complement strand
GATCTGGGTAAATGGATTGATATCGAAATAAAAGACTGGAAGCAGATGACGAAGCTTGGTTTAAATATTATTTCAGAAAATATTATACAGCTGAGCCAATGCCTTTTCATAAGAAAGTGACAGATAATGTAATGCATAATCTGGAATGGTATGAGGTATGTCCTCATTCCAGGGAGCTTGCAAAAACAGGTAGAGCAATGATGATGTTTATTAAGCTGCATTGCACAAAAAAGAAAAAAATGACCTTTCTGCTATCTGCAACAAAGGATTCAGCAATAAGATTATTACGTCCGGTAAAGCAAGCTTTTGAAAAAAATAAAAGACTAAGGAATGACTATGGAGGAGATTTAGGTGTGCCTTGGCGGGAAGATGAGTTTGTTACTCCAATGGGTACAACCTTTATAGCTGTTGGAGCAGGAAATGCCCCCAGGGGAGCAAAGAATGAAGAAATTCGACCCGATTCCATCTGGATAGATGATTATGACACCGATGAAGATTGCCGTAACCCTGATATCGTAGATAAAAAATGGGAGTTTTTTGAACAGGCAATGTATGGAACACGTTCCGTTTCAAATCCAATGCTCATATTATGGAACGGTAACATTATCGCGGATTATTGCTGCGTGAAAAAGGCTATGGAAATGGCAGATCATTACGAGATAGTAAATATTCGGGATGAAGACGGAAAAAGCACCTGGCCAACAAAGAACTCTGAAGAAATGATCGACCGGGTACTTTCCAAAATTTCAACTGCATCTGCCCAAAAAGAATATTTCAATAACCCTATTGTATTAGGAAAGGTATTCCAGAAGCTCAATTACGGCAAAATGCAGCCGCTTCATAAGTATAAATTTTTGATTGCTTATACCGACCCTTCCTATAAATCAGGAAAAAAGAATGATTATAAAGCCACTGTATTAATAGGAAAATGGAAAGACGAATACCATGTGATCTGGGTGGCATGCGATCAGACAAGTACAGCTAAAATGCTGGACTGGCAGTTTGAGATTCTGGATTATGTGGCTGACCGTACCGCGGTGTATTTCTGGATTGAATGGCCGTGGATTGACGACATGTTTAAACAAGAAATAAAGGCTGCCAATAAAAGGCATAAAAGAACTTTATCATTAAAGCCGGACGATCGGAAAAAGCCCGAAAAATTCTACCGTATAGAGGCAAATCTAGAGCCTTTGAACCGCTCCGGAAAACTCATATTTAATGAGGAACTAAAAGGAAAGCCATACATGAAAAATATGGAATTCCAGTTTTTGGCTTTATCACCTAAAAGCCGCGCCCATGATGATGGCCCCGATGCTGTCGAGGGCGGTGTATGGCGCGTCAATTACAAAAGCAAAGAAAGTACCGGGCCAATTAAAATATATGTCTATAAACCTACTGAAAAACGATATTAACCATGAATCAATTTTTAACACCGCAGGAACTTCGTACCCATGCTTATGACGAAGAAATAAAAGCCATTATCCGGGGTGATGAAACTATAGTTTTAGCTGCTATTGATATGGCTATAGAATATGCCGAAAGCAAACTCATGAAGTTTTATGATACTGCTAAAATATTTGCGGCAAGAGGAGAAGAAAGAAGCGAACTCCTTTTACAATATATTAAGGATATCGCCATATGGAGATTAATAGGCCTTGCAAATCCTTCGATAGACTATGAAGATGCAAAGCTTCGGTATCAGGATGCCAAAGGCTGGCTAAAAGAGGTATACAAAGGAATGCCTACCACGCTCCCTAAAAAGCCCGATGAGAATCCCTCAAGCTTTACCATGTTCTCAAATCCTAAACGTGATAATTACTACTAAACCATGAAAAAAACAGTACAAACATTAGCTGCACAGGCAAAAGATAAACGCGGAAATTCAGGAAAAGAAATAAAACTAAGCCAGGTACTGGTCGTACAACCTCCCAAAAGAGATGCCGCAGATCTGGGAACCTGGAAAAGTGCCATGAGAGCCGCAGACCGTGGAAAACGTAACAGTCTGGTAAATCTGTATAATAATTTACTGATGGACACTGTATTATCTGATGCCGTAGAAAAAAGAATCCGAAAGGTTACCAATGCGGATTGGGTATTTTTAAGTGATGGAGAAGAAGTTATCGAAATGGCTGACTTTATTGACACACCGGAATTTGAAGAACTACTCCGGGAAATCATGCTCACCATATTCTACGGAAAATCAGTTATTGAACTAGGCTTTAGTCCTCAGGGCTTTAATATCTATTCTATTCCGCGTGAAAATCTGGACACTGCAAAAAAGATTATTAAAAGAGATTTAACTGATGAACAGGGTATTTCGTATGAAAACGATGAGTATTTATTGAATTTAGGGAAAGATAATGATCTGGGATTATTTCTTAAAACATCACCGCATGCCATTTTTAAACGTAACGGTGGATCTGATTACGCGCAGTTCTGTGAACTATTTGGCACAGATATTCTGGCAGGCTATTATGATCCTGAAGATGAAACCGGACGTCAGGAAATGGAAGCTGCTTTTCAAAATAGAGGAGCTGGAGGATCTGTTGTGATGAGTAATAAAAGCAAAATTGAAACGATCGGACGGAGTAGCGGAGAGGGCGGTAAAAATGGATTACACCGCAGCTTCTTGGATTACTGTGATGAACAAATGCTGATCGGCGTAGTATCTCAGACGATGACCACAAAAGACGGCAGCAGCTTAGCACAGGGCAAAGTTCATGAAGCCACGGAAGATGACGTCAACAAATCAGACAGACGCTGGGTAAGACGTGTGTTAAACAGGCACCTGGTTCCATTATTAGAAAAAAGAGGTTATCCCGTAAAACAGGGATTCTTTAAGACCGTCGAGGAAGATCGTTTAGATCCAGAACAGCGTATGCAAATTGCCAAAGAAGTTGATGAAATAACAGAGGACGGTGTGGATGATTCTTTCTTTTATGAAACCTTTGGACTGCCAAAAGGCAATAAAAAACAGACGCAAAAAGAAAACCTGGCGCCGGAAAGCGATCCTAATACTCCAGATCCTACACCTGAAGAAAAGAAAAAAGATACTTCAGATACTAAGGAGGAAAAAGGAAAGCGTACAAAGGTAAAAGCCAAAAATCTGTCTGTATTGGGGAGGCTACGCAATTTTTTCGCCCACGCTCCTCGGTAGACTTTTATCTATACGAGGAGCTAGACTGGCAAAAGCTCGAGAATGAGTATTTGCATATATGCTCACATGGTCACCAGTTAGCGCATAAGCCACAGCCGGACTGGGCGGATCTTATGGCTGATGAATGGGAAGATCTTATACGGGATATCTACAAAGAAAAAGATATCCCGGAAAAAGGCTATCACAAACCATCGGTTCAGAAAATGGCTGGGAAATTTGCAGATTCTATTAATCAGATTGATTACGATAGCCCGGACGAAGAGCTGCGCAAGATCCTGAAAAGTAATGTTTGGAAATTCTCAGTAGCAAAGAACCACAATGACGCAAAGCGCCTTTCTAATCTATTACTGGATGAAGAAGGAAAGCTACGCCCCTGGAATAGCTTTAAAAAAGAAGCTGAAAAGGTCGTCGGAGATTCAAACCGTTATCTGAAGACAGAATATGATACCATTGTGGCGGGTGCGCAAATGGCTAGGCTATGGAAAGAAGTGCAACGGGACAAACATATTTTTCCGTTTGTGCAATTTGATGTTGTCGTAGACGATCATACCAGTGATATCTGTAGACCTTTAGATAAAGTTATTATGTCGGTAGATGATCCGCTGCTATTGATCTATTGGCCGCCAAACCATTTCAACTGCCGTACTACAATTAGAAGGCTTAGAAATGGAGAACCAACGGAAAACGTAAATCTTCCGGATATTCCTGAAGCTTTCAAAAATAACGTCGCTGTAAATGGTGAAATTTTCACAAATGATAATACTTATATCGCCAATACACCGAAAGAAGTATTTGCCTATTCTGAAAAGCATGGACAGCGGTGGTTTAGGTTCTATGATCTTCAGAAGAATAAAGAGTATAAAGATGTCACTTTTGATATGGATACTCTGGGTGTAAAAGCCACACACATACACCATAATTTCGATAAGAAAACAGGGAAGTATGAAAAAGAGGTGCAGGATCTTTTCTTTAAAAAAGGGGATGAGATTATTTTAACCAGTGAAAACCCGCAGATACCTGGTAAAAAAACAGATGGTACTCTGAACGGAAAAACATTCGATATTAGTTCTATTCTGGGAAGTGGTAAAAATACCATTAAAAGAGCTTTAAATCATAGTAAGGATAAGCTTGCGGATATCGCAATATTACATTTTCCAGATGCTGAAGCTTTTGAATACGAAAGATTGGAAACCAGTATCAGAATGTTTAACGGTCAAACGCAATACCGTTTTCAAAAGATTATTTATATAGTGGAGGGAAAAATACACTATTATCCATAAAAAACCACTCCTTTGGGAGTGGTTCTTAGCACAATGGGCAGCATTACCTGTACCCTCTGTACTGCAAATATACAAAATAATTAATATCAACTGAAAAACTATAATATGTACTAAAATAGACAAATGGCAAATTCACTAGAAGAAATAATCAAAAAAGAAAGAGAGACTAGCTCAAACATTCCGTGACTTACCTGCGATCTGCGGCGAAGAGATGTTAAATTTCACATTCGAAAACTTTGAAAAAGAAGGTTGGCAGGGTGAAACATTCCAGGAATGGCCAAAAAGAAAGAATCCCACAAAATGGGGTAAAGAAGACGACACCGGGAGAAAACTATTACAAAAAACATTAAAACTTAAAAGAAGTATCCGGATTTCAAAGCTCCGGGAAAATGAAGTTAGTATCGTTGCCGGAGGTGCAGACATACCCTATGCAAAAGCCCATAATGAAGGGTTTGAGGGTAAAGTTACGCAGAATGTAGGTGAACATACCAGGAAGACAAAAACAGGCGATAAAATCAACGTTTCTGCCTTCGCCCGGACTATTAACCAAAAGATCAAAAAACGTAAATATATAGGCACTCCTGAAGAATCTGTAAAACTAAAAGAAAGGCTTATGAAAATATGCGTTGAGGAAGTTAGAAAAACATTAAAACCTTAAAAAACTTATAACATGGATAAATTATATGAAAAGCTTTTAGAACTATTGGGAACTGTCACAGAGATAAAATACATTGATCTGGATTACGGACAGCTTCAGGAAGAAATGCCACCTCTATCATACCCGGCTGTATTGGTACGGATATCAGAGAGCAGGGAGGACGTAGATAATCTATATCAGATTGTTACTGGAAATATTACTTTAACGGTTATAGATAAACTTATGGGTGAAAGTAATTCCCTAGCTCCGCAGCTAGCAAGAGAAAAAGGATTAGCTTATATGCAGCTCAATGAGAAAATTTACAAAGCCTTGCAGGGTTATAAAGACAGCTATTACAGTGCTTTTACTAATAAATCAAAAGCCGACCAGCTTCTTAGAAAAGGGGCAAAGACTGTTGTACAACAATGGGAGACTGTCTGGAGGGATTAAAATTATAACTCCAATTCAAAAAGGTATAGCGGCTTTTTAGCTGCTGTACCGTTATATGATTTCGTTCCAGCTCTGTTATAATATCGCCACATTCAGAAAGAAGGTCGCAGATCCTGGCACTGGTAATGTCAAATTCTTGCTCCAGCTCCTCCAGACACTTCGTAAAATCAAGCCTTAAAATCACAGAATACCAGTAAAAACGCGCAGCCAACTTGTGATTGCGGTTCTGGATGTGTTTAGAGGATCGGCCTTTAGATTGTGGGGAACTGTGAAGCATATCACAAAAATAAAAAACGCCTGAACTCTTGCAAGTTGGCGTTTTTTTGTTTGTTACCACGGTTGGTCAAAACTCCCGGAGTGTTCTCTAAATACTTTAGTAACTCTCGTATCTTCTTTGTATTTTATATCAAAGTAAGTACTGCTATTACTAAATCTAGGAAAGTAATATCCTGAAATATCCCCTGTATTTACATAAATAAAATATCTACCAGCTTTTAGAGTTTCAAAAAACGAAGATTTATATGTTGCTGATACAATTGGCTTAACTGATTGTCCTGTTTTTTTATCATAAAGATTTCCACTAATAATATCCGTCCCTGATTTTTGAACATCAAAATCGCGATTGGTAGCATCCCATATGTGTACTACTGATGCTTTTAAGTCTTCATTTACTTTTTCACCTGACATTAATTTGCGCTCAGCAGAAACTTTAACATACACTCCACCTTTATCTTTTCCATATAGTGGGTTATCGGGTTCCGTCGCAGAACCATCGGAAGACCTGGAGCATGAAAATAGCGCTATAGCTACAAAAAAGAATAATATTTTTTTCATAAATAAAAATTTTTCAAATATACTAAATCATATCACCTAATAACCCTAAAATAGCGGTTTTTTGCTCACTATTATATTCTTTCATATCGAAATGTATTGTAGTTTCTAAAGGATTTACATTAATTACATATTTAATCTTTAATCTGGTTAGGTCTTTTATAAGTTCCTTTAATCCTCCTGTATACGCTGTTATTGTTAGTTTTTTCATAATAAATAGATTTAAAAAGCCCCAGGATAAACAAACCGGGGCGCTGCCAATTTTCAAATTTCCTCAACATGTTAATCCTCTTCCTTATTTATAATACAAATGTATTTGTAATATTTTTTATCTGATTACGGATTTCCGTAATGATGTCTAATATTAAATATTAAAGGCCTTTTAAAAGCTCTTTAATTTCTTTTTCAAATATTGCTAAATACAAAGTGTTTTCACATTGTCTTTGCCATGATTTTGTAGCTGTGAAAGTATGTATCTCTTTTCTGGGCTCAGTTATCAGCATACTTTCTTCAGCAGGTATAACCTGGACAAAAGCTTTTATCTCGTAGCCTCTCATTTGCAGGAAGCTTATAATATCGCCCTGAGGGATGTTCATTTTTATATCCATTCTTACTATATCGGGATTTACTGGGGTTAATTTTATTGCCATGTTATTTGGAGTTATTAAATCTTTTCTGCCAGCCAATACTTACCAGATATATAAGTTTGTGGGTAAGGAAGAGCTGTGCCGTCTGCTTTCTTCTGAACGTGAAGCTTTGGAATATACAAAAGAGCTTCGATCTTCTCTGCGTCTGTAAGTTTCTCCCAGTACCGCTGCGCACTGGGTATTTTACCTTTTTTATTAGCGAATAGGTTCCAGAAATTGGAAAAACTTAGATCCGTAGGTATTTCCATATAATCAAATTCCAGCGCTTTATTTTCGATTCTATGCCATATTTCCGATTCCGATAACGGCAACCTACCAGGCTGAAATATCCAGTTAATGGTTTCAGGCTTCCAACGCTCACCCGAAAATTCAATTTTCACCAGTACACCGAAAGTATCGTAAGTTAAATTTATCTTATGATCGCTCTTTTTGTGGATTGCTACGTAGTTTTTCATAATAAAGGATGTATTTTGTTTTTTAAGATATCCAATTTATTTCGCTCATAAACACCCAGAGACGGGTGATTTATTTCTGTTAGTAGTAGCTCATACATTTCATTAGCCAAGTGATAACGGAGGTTTATATTTCTATCTTTTCCGTTTGGGTTCACATTATAAGAAATACATTTCTTACTGAAGATCTCCCACAATTCTATATGCATGGATTTTTTACAACGCTGCCCCGTTGAAGCAACTGTCTGGCATTTATCCAGTACAATTCTATGCGCCAGGTGCAGCGTTTCAGGATCTAATTTTAATGTTATTTTCATTTGATCTTTCATATTAATTATAGCTAATTTGTTCATTGATATAACCCTCTATTATCTGTTTAGAGAAATCTAAATCTTTTTGAGCGTTGATAAAGGCATTATAAAGACTGTCTAATCGTGCAGGAGGAATTTTATTAAAGTCATATACTTTTGCCGCTCTACAGGCTATTTTTATTACATCCTGCTGAGATGCTTTTTTATTCATCTTTTTTAACATTCCAAAGATTGCAGCCATTAGCCTTTTACGCTTTTTGTCCATCATATCGAAGCTAGATATATTCCTCTGCTCAATAGCTCTACAGAGCGCATCTATTTCAGAAACGGTAAGTGCTTTAGCAGATGTAGTTCTTCCATTAGTGAAACTATGAATAATATCAGATCTTTGATCTAACATTCCTTTCTGAGAGAATAATGTCATTAATTTTTTAAGAGTTGCCATATCTAAGTAAATTTTAAGTGAATTGAAGTCTTCTATCTTGTTTAACTATGGTTGTTTTAAAAGGAAATTTGTCTTTAGGAACCTGCCTAATCATGAATATTAAATTTGCTGATCCACAAAAGAGTATATTTTTATCGCCTTTTCTTTCTATTTGCAAAGTGAGAAGCTCTGTTCCGGGCTTTACCTTCGACGGCTCCACTTTATAATCAAGTATCAGTATTTCAGTGTTTATAATTTTATCTATGCTTATTTTATCACCTATGAAGGTGCTTTCTTTTGGTTTTATTCCTAATTCGCTAAAGTTGAACATCCCAGTTTTTTAAGTAAGTTTTTTGAATCACAATGCTTTGTCCAACCTTTATAAGAAGCAATTGAAGCTTTGTTTGGTCTTTTTTTGAGCATTCGGGCAAAACGTTTTTTGATTGATTTACGTAGTAAAATGTGCGAGTGATAATGTTTGTAGCCTACAAAGTCAATTCCTCGTTTTGATACTGGAAATACTTGCCAGTTATTTTTTACTGTTAATTTTAAACGCTCTTTAAAGTAGGTTTCAATTTCTTTTAAAAGCTGATGCAGATATTCTTTACTATCAGATAAAATAACCAGATCATCTGCATACCTGAAATAATACTTTACTGATTTTTGTTCTTTGATCCAGTGATCGAAATAGGTTAAGTAAAAGTTTGCTAAAAACTGACTTAAATAGTTACCAATAGGAAGCCCCGGCGCACTATCTATAATTTCATCCAGCAACCAAAGCAGATCAGTATCTTTAAATTTTCTTCGTAGTAATGTTTTTAGTATTTCGTGGTCAATGTTTGGATAAAATTTTTCAACATCCAATTTTAGACAATAGGTAGTTTTTTCGACATTTTTTAAAGCTTTGCGTACTGCAAAAGAAGCTGCATGAATACCTTTTCCTTTTATACAGCTATAAGAGTCAGCAGTAAAAGTTGAAACGAATATCGGCTCTAAGATGTTCATTACTGCATGATGTGTAATTCTATCAGGGAAGAACGGCAGACGGTATACTTCACGCTCTTTTGGTTCATACACTTTAAACACTGAGTATTCAGATGTTTTATAGCTTTTCATACGTAACTGGGTGTTAAGCTTCATAATATTGTTTTCTTTATTCTTATTATGCAGCATAATGCCGTATCTGTTAGCCTTTCCTTTCTGGGCTTTTTCATCAGCAAGCATCAAATTTTCGATGCTGATAATTTTCTCGTATAGATTGTTTAATCTTTTCATTTTGCCTTTGCTTTTAAAAAAGTCGTTTTCGGAATATCCTACCAACGCCTTTTGGAAAGTGAGTTGTTTTTTGCCAAGAGGCATGGTTTGCAGTGTTAAATAACATAGGTGAGAGCTGACATTCGAATTCGAGTTATCGTAATCGTAGTCGTTGTACGAGAACCTGCCAGACGAAGAACTACAGCAACACACTGCACAACCTTTATTATCAATTATTCAATCACAAAGTATTCTCTGTAAATGGCTTCAAACTGTTTTCCGGCATATTCTGCTAAATCCCTGCTTTTAAAGCAAAGGCGAGAGCCGACAGTCGAAGTCGAGAGATCGGAATCGCAGCCGAAGTACGAGAACCCGCCAGACGAAGAACCTTCCATATCAAAATAAGGGTAATACTTATACTCATCGTCGTTATCCCAGTCAGGTTCCCATCCTTCATTTAACGCCATAGCAATAATGCAAAGCTTATAATGTGCGAATAGAGGTTTTTGTAATTTAGTAGGAATAGTTTCTAAATCTGGATTTTGTGGGGTGATTCCCAAAACGTCACAGGCATCTTCAAAGCTCTTAACTTTATCTTTGATATCCTTTGGCTTTTCAGCAAACTTTACAACACCTGTTGCTTTATCAAAAGTGTCAATTTTGAACCCTTCCGGGATTTCAATTCTTAATTCGTTCATAATAACTGTTTTTTTAAAGGGTTGTGAATTTTTTATAGATACTTATAAACTGGGTTCCAGCATATTTTGCAAGCTCACTGCTCTTGTAGCAAAGGCGAGAGCCGACACCCGAAGACGAGCGACCGTAAGCGTAGTCGCCGTACGAGAACCCGCCAGACGAAGAACCCATTCTAAACCATGGATAATATTTGGTCTGGTTACGATCATTCCAATCTGGTGTCCAACCTTCATTTAATGCTGATGCAATCAGTTTTATCTGTTTGTATGCAATTTCATCATCTGTTAGGCTAAGACATTCCATTGAAAAGGTTTCTGGTTCTATACCGTGATAATTCAGCACATCATTAAAAGTCTTAATGCGTTCTTTAATGTCTTTAGGTTTAGCTTCAAATTTTACTACACCTGTAACTTTGTCGAAAGCTCCAATTTGGAAGCCTTCAGGAATTTGAATTTTTAACTCGTTCATAATGATTATTTAAATATTGTTAATGCTTTTACTGCGAACATTGCCGCCTCTTCGTACTTCGATTGGGCTATTGAAATAAGCCTTTGTTTCTCTTGATCTATCATAGCGCGATTGTCTTTTCTAAGATCCTCCAGCACATCTATAAGGCTAGCTGTTTGCTGTTTTATAAGCGAAATATCATCCGCTTTGGTAACATCTGATTCCGTTCTTACTCTGATTTGTCCTAATGTCTTTTCCATTTTGATTTTTGTTTTGTTATTTTTCTTCAAAGAATTCTACTATCAAGAGCATAAAAAGCCCCCAGATCAGTACATAAATCCCGTCCATTATAGGGATGAAAAATTAAGGGAGATATTTTGCCACTTGTTATTTTCATCCTTTTGATAAGCCCGAACGTAGCGGGATTTACCAATGACTATTCGACATTTTTCCAGTTTGTCAAACTCCTCTAAAAGCGTTTCGGGATTCTTTAGTTTTGCCGCTTTCTGGCGAGCTTTAGCCAGGAGCTTTGGATCATAGTCACCCTTAGTATTTTTTATCAGGATGCTATCGACAAAATCGTAGAAGCCAGGATCTACATCCGAAAACTTTTCTTTTAGGATATCCTTAATCGCATCTATGTGGATAGGAGCCTGGCTGTTGAAACCTAAAAGATCGCTGTATACAAGCTCTACTTTTCTTTGCCCATTGTCTGTGCCTAGGGTAATGGTTTTAGTCTCTTTCAATTCTTTGCCAAGTGAAGCGTACATCTTCTTATTATGATTCACAATTGCTTCAGCTTGTAGCTCTTTTAATGTTGAAAGGTTTTCATTCTGCTGCACGTATTCGTCCACAATGCTATTAACCAGGTTGTTTTCCTCTGTAGTCAGTTGCTGTTTTCTTTTTTCTTCAGCTTCCTGGTCAATTTGTTTTTTCGAAGCCAAAGCAGCTTCTAATTCTTCGACTGTTAATTCTGTTAAGTTAATTTTGCTCATCGTATTTTTTTGTTTCGTTATTCCAGTATTCTGTTAATTCAACTCTATAATATTCCAAACATCCATCAAGTGGCATTCTCTCCTCTATACCTGAAACAAGAGCCGAATACATTTCAGACATTCCTGCTATAAAAGCTCGCTTTGTTTCTATTTTCTGATCTTCCGGCATATCGTCTTCAGATAGCTGTACCTTTTCTAAGTAGTGTTGGTACTGTTTTTCTATTAAACTCATATTATTTATATTATAATTCAACTTCTATTGATTTTGGAGTTATATTCAATAATAATTCATCGGATTCAGCAATTAATTTAATGTCACAGTCTTTGTGGAATTCATCATATATATACTCTAGATCATATGAATCCAAGTGATCCGATACAGTCGCCTGCACTCCATTGTCATCTATAGTTATTAGGCTGAAGCGACACATCTTTTGTAATTTTTTGATTATTTTTATTGTTTTCATATTATTGCTTTAAGGATAGTAGTTCAGTGAGTTCTTTGCGTTTTGCTGTAAGCTGGGTTTGATATTCGTAATACTCTGCCGGGCTTTCGGCTTCATCTAAGCGGCTTTCCAATTCTTCAATGATCTGCTTTAATTCCTCTTCTGAAGGAGGATAAAATTCGAGGATGTTCATAGGTAATTATTTTAGATTTTTAATAACTTTCGTTACTTCCGGGTTAAATTCTTTGTATTCTTCCAATGGGAGCCATTCTGATTCTATATCATTAGCTATATCGTATTCCTGTTGGTAAACACATTGCCTTTCCGCATTGTAGCGCATCTTTGGAGATTCCAATCTATGCTCTGCGACTAACATTGTGAGCTTTGAAGCTTTTAGTGTGATCTCGTCAACTTTTTTAAGTATAAATAAATGAGCGTTTGCTCTGTCATACCAGGAAAGTACTTGGTATATACTGTCGAAGGCTAAAGCTTCTTTGAGGTGTAATGTTGTAATTGTCATGTTGGATTAGGTTATTTTAATATTGGCATTTCTGGCTCCTTCTTCCCAGATGGTGTATGGTTTGTTACCTCCATATCTGGTATTTTCTACGGGTGTTGCTATAAATTTGTCTACTCGTATTTTTACGTCACTGTTGTAGCGGATCTCATCTGCTAATTCGCCTTTTGGCTGGCTTCCCTGAGCGTGGCTTATGAAAATAAATAGCTTGGTTGGAAACTCCTCCAGAAGGTTGTAATATTCTGCCTGAGTGATTCTAAAGTGCTGCAAACTATCTATAATAATAATGTTGGGACTTCTCTTTTGTCTTAATCTCGCCAGTAGCTGGGGCAACTTTTCTTTATGAAAACAGAAGCGATTTCCGACAGACTGTATATTATTGTCCTCTAAAGCTTGCTTAAAGCTGAGTTTCATACCTTCCTCCAGTGTATTGTAAAAAACTCTCTGGAATCCTGCCATATATTTGGCTAATTGGAGGCAAAAGCGAGTTTTCCCGTTTCCTGATAGCCCCCAGATAATCCAGCTCCCGGAAACCTCCGGCGTTCCGATTAAATCCAGCCAAACGCCTTCAAATTCTAAGGTCTTAAACTTTCGCTTTTCAATATCAGCCCAGCTATAAGCAGGAGGTACAGTATACGTTTCCTGATTCTCTGGCATACTCTAAGCGGCTTTTTTATTTAAGATGAAATATTTTTTAATGTCCTTTCTTACTACACGTAGATCGCCTTCGCAACGGTTATTTATCAATAGGATCTCTTCTTCATCTGTTAAACCGTTAGCAATACATACCGCGCGAACATCATCCAAGTCGATAGTATTCAGCTCTAAAAATGATTTGTGTAATCTGGAGTGTAATTCGCGATATCCTATTTTATCATTTTTAGCTCCGCGTAGGATTCTCTTTTTAAGAGCTGGTACACCAGATACTACAAAGGCAGAGCATCTAAATAGATCGTTCCAGATATCCATAAACAGGTCAAATGCGCCCTCTCTTAATTTATCCATCTGATCGATAATAATGATTGGATCTTCAAGCCCCATAACATGCTCCGTGAATTCAATCAGCATTCCCTCTGTAGTTCCTTCAGCTTTTAACCCGGCTGCATTTAAAAGGCTTTTAACATAGGTTTTAACTGTCCAGTATTTTTTACACTCCACGTAAATAACATTCTTTTTATAGCGCTCATACTCTTTATACGAGTGAGATTTACCTACACCAGCATCATAGCTGATTCCAACGGTTAACTGATCTGCCTGAGCGGTTTCCAAAAGCTCAGTAAGGGCTACAAAATTGGCAGTTTCAGCAGTATTCCACTCAATATCGATTCTTAGTGTATTTTCTACTTTTCTCCACATAGCCTCTGAAATTGAAGCCCATTTACCTGCGATCATATTGCTAACTGAAGCATTGGAGATTCCTAAGCGATTGGCAAGCTCTACCTGAGAATATTTAAAGATTCCTTTGCTTTTGCGACCGTCACCCGCTAGGCGGAACATTTCTTTTGCGATAATTGTTTTATGGTTGTTTGTCATGGCAGTTATATTTGAGTTAATAATGATTTTTTTCTGTCTGTATTAATATTCATTGTTTTGCTGTTAATCGTACCCTGCATTTTGAGTTCAAACTCCTGCTGAGCGATAAGAGCTTCACGGCTTATTCCGGTTCTACGCTCCAGATCTTCGAGGGCTTTTTTATCCCGTTTGTACTCCTTATCCCGTACATTATGATCTTTATACCATCTTTCTTTTTCACCAGGCTTCTGAAGCTTTTTGACCGTCTCAAACTTGCGTTTAGGTTCGGCAAATGCTACAAAATAGGTATCGCCTTCAGGTGTCATTCTTAGTAATTGGATAAAGCCTTCCATATTATCTGGGTCATAGCGAACAACAAATTTGTTTCCTACATTTAACCTTCTGAATTCAAGATCTATGTTTCTGTTTTCGTCGTATACCTCGTATTTGTATACCTTTTTATCAACTTCAACGCTGATACCTTCAGCACGGTAAGTGATCGGCTTTTTCTTTTCTTCAATCCACATATATCGCATGATTTCAGAAAGGGACAGCGTTTCAGATTCCGGCATTTCTTCTGCGTGTGTAGCATTTCTGGTTTTTTCCTTCAGGGAATGCTTTCCTGCGTTCCAGGTTCTTACAGCTGCTTCCCACTGCTTTATAGCTTGCTCTTTGGTTGGTAAGGATTCTTTGTATTGAGCGATAAAGTCCGGGTTTGCCTTCGCATCGTCCGTTTTTACCGTTACACCTTGGCCATCAGTATTCCAGAATTTGGTAATAACTTGCTCCTGGAAAAGATTTAAAAGACCTTCTGCGGGGCTTCCGTGTCCTCTGGCTCTGTGCGGGTAATGTTCGCCCTCTTCAGAAGCTACTAACTGAGAATATAAAGCTTGCATTTTGGCTGATTTATGCCCGGATTGTTGATCGTACGTGAATAAATATGGTTTTACTTCTGTAGCTTGTACAGCCATTTTTAAGGCTCTGAAGTGATCGGCGTGATTTTCCGTTTCCGAAAGGCTCCAGCCGATAATTTTCTCAGAGTACACGTCGAAAATAACATCCACACGCTGCAAGGCACTCATTTTATTAGAGCTATCCGGATCATAGAAAACAAGATCCAGTTTAGTTCCATCAATTGCCCAATAAACATTTGGAAACCATCTTTCTTTATCTCTGGTAGTTGTATGTTTGTATTTTCTGTCGTAAGCCTGTTTTCCGTGGCGTGCAAGTACCCATACGCGCTGGTTTTCCGGTTTGTCCAGGAACTTGCTTACAGCGCTCTCTGTGATATCGCTCCAGCCATTTTCATATTTAACCTGGTTATACTTCGCAACAAGCTCAGGAATACTGTATTTTATAGGTAAACAGTACATCGCCATAAGATAATCGGCTATTTCGCCCTTTATAATGGCCGTACGCTGATTTCCTTCTCCTTTATGTATGAAAGATCCGTAACCTTCTTTTTCGTAGCGGGAAAAGCGTATTTTGAGGTTTTTGGGTGTAGTAGGCAGGTTATGATACCATTTTTCTATATCTAGTGCATTAACCGCGTTAGAAACCTCTTCCCAAATCTTTGTTTTCTGTTTATTGCTTTTAGATGCAAAATTTTTGTCTTTAAAAAGACTTTTAATAGCATTTAAAATATGTACACTCGTTGCGCGTTCGATCTGTTTTTTATCCGCTAGCTTTTGCCCGTCAGGATTGCGGTGATCTGCAAAAAATCGAATTGCTGCCGGATCTGGAATAATATAAGGCTCCAAATCATTACGCTTCACAGTCGTACGATAATCGCCCAATTTCTCGATGCAGATCGCTTTGATACTTTCAGGTAGATCGTGATAACTCAATAAAGCGTCAGATCCTTTTCCTTTTCCAGGTCTGGATCTTATAAGCTGCTTTCTTTGGCATTTTGATTTATAAGTATTATAAGACATCAGGCCCACTCTTCATATAACAGACTAGCTGGTATCGAAAGGATATTGTTGTGATATTCGTATGTTAGTTTTTTTTT
>ENA-OOOT01000010-OOOT01000010.1-human-oral-metagenome-genome-assembly--contig:-NODE-10-length-18061-cov-61.358648_pt1 | contig 18061 bp, 16 predicted proteins | sample MGYA00245258_ERZ501125 | MGnify/ENA primary metagenome ERZ501125 (study PRJEB25959, sample SAMN05335001) | human oral metagenome | host: human-associated | place: USA: California | collected... | reverse complement strand
GGATTAAGCGGAGAACATAAAGCCAATAAAACTGCACCTGATAAGTGTGGTCTTAAATCATCTGCTGTTGGCAGGAAATTGTTTTCCTGAGTTGTTTTTACTTCTACTGCATTAGCTGAAGTAAGGTATGCATAATGATTATTATTCCAAGATGGTGTAGGATAAATTACTTTATCACCTTCGTCTACAATGGTTTTATAAACTGCATAAATCAAAGGACGTGACCCTGCAGTAATTAAAATATCACCTGCCGCATAATCTAATCCCCATCTTGATTTAAGATCTTTTGAAACAGCCGTCCTTAGTCCCAATAATCCGTTTGCTGGCGGATAATTGGTAAGATTATTCTGATAAGCTTTCTGAATTTCGTCTTTTAATCCCGCAGGGATTGGATAAATATTGGAATTCAAATCTCCAATAGTAAGGTTAGCGATTTCGGCTCCTTTAGCCTTCATATCGTTAACTTCATTTCCTATTTTTACAATTTCTGAGCCTATAAGGTTTGCGGCTAGTTTAGATACTTTCATATTTTTAGTGGACAGTTATAGATTAACGGTCTTTTATTTGGTTGATTATAAATTCAAGTCTGTTTTAATCTGCTGGATTTTAGCTTCCAGAGAAACTAATTTATCTTTAAAATCCTGTTCCGAAGAAATTTGTTCTTTCACAGATACGTAGAATTTAATCTTTGGTTCTGTTCCGGAAGGACGAATACATACTTTTGTTCCGTCTTCTGTATAATAGATTAATACGTTAGATTTCGGAATATCATTCATTACAGACTTCTCGTTCGTAGCAATTACAAGACTTGTCTGCTCCTGGAAATCTTTTACTTCTGCTACAGCCGATCCTGCTAAAGTTTTTGGTGGAGACTGACGGAAATCTGTCATCATCTGCTTAATCTGATCTGCACCATCTTTGCCTTTTTTCGTAATATTTACCAATCCTTCATAGTACATTCCAAGATCTTTGTAGATATCGATAAGGTACTCATAGATTGTTTTACCGTTGGCTTTGCACCATGCAGCAATTTCGCAAGCTAAAAGAATACTTCCGCAAGAGTCTTTATCACGAACGAAATCTCCGGTCATAAATCCAAAGCTCTCTTCACCACCGCAAACAAATTTCTCCTGTCCTTCTGCTTCACGGATCATTTTACCAATCCACTTGAATCCGGTTAATCCAACCTTGCAGTCAACTCCGAATTTCTTTGCAATATCATAGAAAATATCAGAAGTTACGATTGTAGATCCGATAAATTCTTTTCCAGTAATTCTACCTTGTTTTTTCCACTGATCTAAAATATAATAAGTAAGGAATGTATTGGTCTGATTTCCGTTTAACAACTGCATTTCTCCATCCAGATTTCTTACAGCAATTCCTAATCTGTCACCATCCGGGTCTGTTCCTATTACAATGTCGGCATTGGTAACCTTAGCCAGATCCATTGCCATAGAAAGTGCAGCTGGTTCTTCAGGATTTGGGGATTCTACTGTCGGGAAGTTTCCGCTTGGGATCATTTGCTCTGTAACCAGATCTACTCTTGTAAAACCCGCTTTTGCAAGAGCTTTAGGAATAGTTGTATATGTTGTTCCGTGGATAGAAGTGAAAACAATATTCAAAAGATCTCTACCAACGTTCTGATATAAAGAATTTTCAATACAGGCATCGATATAAACATCATCCTGATCTGCTCCTATCCATTCAATTAAATCATCTTTTCCGTTGAATTTAATTTCATTAAACTGAGTTTTCTCTACTTCAGAAATAATTCCGTTATCATTTGGCGGAACTACCTGTGCTCCGTCATTCCAGTATACTTTATAACCATTATATTCCGGTGGATTATGCGAGGCTGTAAGTACAATCCCGGCATTACATTTTTTATCTCTTACAGTAAAAGACAATTCCGGAGTTGGTCTGTGTTCTTTAAATAATAAAACTTTAATACCATTTGCTGTTAAAACATCTGTAACTAACTTTCCGAATTCCGGAGAGTTGTGGCGAACATCATAAGCGATAGCAACTTTAATTTGGCTCGCCTCCGTCTTCGCCGAATCTGCGGTTTCTTCACCTGGAAATTGTTGATGAAGGTAGTTTGCTAATCCCTGCGTAGCCTGTCCTAATGTATATTTATTCAGACGGTTGGTCCCAACGCCCATGATTCCGCGCATACCTCCTGTTCCGAATTCCAGATTTTTATAAAAAGCATCATCCAGTTCAGCTGGATTATTATCTATTAATGCCTGAACTTCTTTTTTCGTTTCATCATCGAAACCTTCTCCTAACCACAATTTTGCTTTATCTAATGACGTCATATGTTAAGGTTTTTGTTTTTGTTCTAATTTAGCTTTGTCAGTTACTTTAATTTTTTTCTGCGGATTACCATAGTATACTAATTCTGCAGTATTTCCCAAACTTCCGTTTAGTTCATCATCCACTGAAAATTCTGAATAATTTCCATTTTTAGAAGTTATATTCAGATTGTTAATGTACCAGTAAGGAGAAATAATACTTGCGGTATCACTAATCGCTATATTTGCATCCAGCGTTCTGCCTAAAAGATTTGCTTTTGCTTTGTTAGTCATAGTTACGTCTGCTTTATTAGCTAAAACAGAGCCCATAAATTTAGCATTGTCTTTAATCTTCAGTTTAAATGCCGGTACCGACATCTGGCTGGAAATTGTAATATCTGTTGAATCTGCCATTGCTATACTTTCTAAGTTATTTTTAGAGTATAGCATAATATTGTACATATCCACACCTTCTGTCTTGCTTTTCTCTGAAATATAAAGCGTTTTATCTTTTACTTCAATTTTAAGATTATCAAAGACATTCGGATAGGTTTCTACAGAAACCATATTTTTAGGATTTTGTACATAGAAAATTTTAAATTTCCCACTGACATCCAATTTGTTAAAATCCTGAATATTCACATCTTTTGTTGCGATCTCTCCCTTTGGTCTCACTTTGGAACATGAAACCAAACCGATGACAAGAAATATATAAAGTAATTTTTTCATCCGTTTAAAAATTGAAGTTTGAATTTAGCTATTTTTAATTAAATTATCTCTTCAATATGATAATTTTTGCGCTCGCGATTTGTTCTGATCAACATCTCACCAAGGAATCCGGCAATAAACAGCTGAGTACCAAGAATCATCATTGTTAATGCAATATAGAACCAAGGATTATCTGCAATCAGATGTCCGTACATTCCTCTTGCAACATCTATTAACTTAGAAATCCCCAACCATAAAGCTGAAAGAAAACCTATAATAAACATTACAGTACCTGCGGCACCAAAGAAATGCATCGGGCGTCCGCCGAATCTGCTTACGAACCATAAAGTTATCAGATCTAAAAAACCTCTGATAAAACGGTTCGCCCCAAATTTGGAAGTACCATAAGGACGAGCCTGGTGCTTTACTTCTTTTTCAGTGATATTTTTAAATCCTGCATGAGCTGCCAATACCGGAATATAACGGTGCATATCCCCGTATACATCTACAGTTTTAACAACTTGTTTTTTATAAGCTTTCAATCCGCAGTTGAAATCGTGTAAGAAAACACCCGAAACTTTCCTTGCCGAAGCATTGAATAATTTAGATGGGATATTCTTAGTCATTACATTATCAAAACGCTTCTTTTTCCAGCCACTTACAATATCGTAATTCCCTTCTCTTAATTTTTCTACCAGTCCTGGTATTTCTTCCGGGAAGTCCTGAAGGTCGGCATCCATAGTAATTACAACTTCGCCTTTAGCTTTTTCAAAAGCAGCATGTAAAGCCTGAGATTTGCCGTAATTACGGGTAAATCTTATAGCGTGTACCTGCGGATGTGATGCAGAAAGTAGTTGTATAACGCCCCATGAATTGTCCGTAGAACCATCATCCACAAACCATACTTCATAAGAGAAATCATTCTCATTACATACATTGTCTATTCTGGAAAAAAGCTCTTCAAGAGATTGTTCTTCATTAAGAAGCGGGATAATAATAGAAAGATCCATTCAGTATTTTTAATTTTATTCGTAGCGTTTTTTGTTCTTCAAAAACGCTGCTATTACGATTGACAAAAGTAGATAAAATAACATAAAGCCTCCAAAAACGGCAGAAAGAAAACTAAATGAAAAATAATTTCTATTTTCCTTTATTGCAGCTTCTCTTGCAAGCTTTGCATCGTTATAATTTTTGTCTAATTCACCAATTTTGCTCTGATCTTTAAGGTGTACTGCTTCAGACTTTTGCTTAGCATAAGCTTCATCCAGATTGGTTAATTCAGTCTGAATATACTGATGATTGAGTAAATCTCTGGCATCAGTATCTACATAATTAAGAAAAGCAAAAATGGACATTACAGAAAGAAATCCTCCTATAAATAATGTTACAAAAGCTTGCTTAAAAGCCTGTGGATAAGTTATTTTCCCAGCTCCTCTATACCAATATACAGAGAGAAATCCTCCAACTGCATACAAAAAAGGCATTCCAAATGCATTTACCTTCATAGAGGTACTATAATAACTGGCATTTGCAAAAAATAGTACACTACAAAGAACGCCAACATGGTAATTCCGAACAACACTAACCCGATAGCTACAGGATTTTTCGTCATATTTTTAATAATAATAGATGTTGGAAGTCCGATTTCAGAAAAAAATAATAAAAATATTAATTTATAAATCAGCTATTTACCCCATTTTACGGGGATCATTACACTTTTTTTCTTGGATCTTTCTTCCGGATTCGTAAATAATTTCTATATTTGCACTGGCAAGTCCTACACAACCAGCTCCTGAGAATCCTCCAGGGTGGGAACACAGCAAAGGTAATTGGTCGTAGCGGTGTGATGTAGGTAGCTTGCCATTTTTTATTTCTTAAAATTCAAATTCCTCACCCAGTTTCGGTAAAACCAACTCCACATTTTTCTCTTCAAAATGCTTCATTGCACTGTCGTGATTAATTGTAATTGGAGGAAAAGTATCGAAATGACATCCAATTACTTTTGGAGATTTCAATAATTCGCCTGCAGCAAATGCAGCTTTTCTCGGACACATTGTATAGTGACTTCCTACCGGCAGAATAGATAAATCGATTTTACCAAAAAGCCTTGGGAATAGCTCCATATCAGCCATTACTCCAGTATCACCTGCTAAGTACATATTTTTTCCTTCAGGAAGTCTGAAAATATAACCTACTGGTACACCGCCATAAGTACCATCCGGAAAAGAACTGGTATGATGAGCAGGTACCATAGAGATCTTAAGATCTTCAACTTTTGCAGATCCTCCAAGGTTAATATCACATATATTTTTCGCATTTTTAAAATAACCGCATACTTCTGGCACCCCAATAATAGTTGCTTCCGGATAATGGGTCAATACCTCTTCTACATCCGCAATATGATCGCCGTGTGCATGCGTTAACAAAATATAGTCAATTTTGTGTGCTTTAATATCAAATCCGGACTGTTCTTTCTGATAATTATAGAAAGGGTCTGAAAGGATATTTTTTCCTTTGTAAGTGAACAAAAAACAGTTTTGTCCTAAAAAAGTGAATTTCATAATACTTTATATTATTTTTGACATTACCGGAAGAAATCTTCCTTCTATTTTTGTAGGTTTATTTCTTATTGTTTTAAAACCAAATTTCTGATAAAACTTTTCGGCACAAGGATCAGCATCCAAAACTACCGTATCAGTCAATAGCTTTACCTGACTAAGAAAATGATCTAACAATAATTTTCCATAACCGCCTCCAATGTATTCAGGCTTAACAAATAGAAAATCTAATCGGATAGCATCTTCATCTTCTCTGTAAAAAGAATAAAAACCCATAATATCTTTAGATTCATTTTCTATATGCCATACTTCATTGGTGGTTATATATTCTTCTGTTAATGTTAAATCGTCATCCCATAAGTCCATCCATTCATCAGAATAGCCCCAAAATCGCTTAGACTTTTTGGCTAATTCTGATAATTCTGAATGATATTTAGGTTCAGATTTTTTAATTAACATGAGGTTTTATTTAATCAAGTTCAAACCTATCCCTGTAAGCAGGCTCATTGCAAAACACATGATAGCAACTTGCTTCAGGTAAGGATCCAGATTTCTTGGCTCCTTGGTTTCCATTATCCTTCTTCGTAAGGCCATTAAAGGCAGAAAAAGAATAATAAATATGTAGGCATAATAACTTCTGATTTCATACACCATCATATAAGTTAAAATCAGAATAAGAGGCAACTGTAACAAGATGATCTCGTAAATCATAGCCTTTTTAAAGCCCATTTTTAACGCAAGAGTATGCTTTCCGCTCTCTGCATCACTTTCTATATCCCGCATATTATTCAGGTTAAGAACAGCTACACTGAACAACCCTACAGCTGTTGCCGGTAAAATCATCTGCCAGTCGAATGTTTTAGTAAACAGATAATATGAGCCCATTACAGATACCAGTCCGAAAAATATAAATACAAATACATCTCCCAGCCCCATGTAACCATAAGGTCTTTTTCCTACTGTATAACCAATTGCTGCAAAAATACAGGCAATCCCTAAACCTATGAAAACATAAAATGCCTGAATATGCCCCGGAAAAAATGCTTTATATAATAATAAAACAGTAAAAGCCAATGACAATACGGAAAACAAAATGACTGCATTACGCATTTGTTTTGCTGTTATTTTCCCCGAAGCTACTGCGCGTGCCTCCGCTTCTCCTGCTCTTTTTTTGTCTGTACCTTTTACACCATCACCGTAATCATTCGCATAATTAGATAACACCTGATACAAAAGCGTCACCACTAAAGCTAGTACAAAAACCCATACATCCCAGCTTTCTCCTACAGAATTAAGCTTCCATTTTGCAATAAGGGAGCCTAAAATAATACCACTAAGGGAAAGTGGTAATGTTCGCAGACGAGCTGCTTTTATCCATTCAATCATAATATTTAGATATTAGAGGTAGAGGTTAGAATCTGGTTATTTAAATCCAATTTCTAACCTCCAACTTCTTATTTTAAGAGATCCATTGATCTTCTCCAAAGTCTGGTTTTCTTTTTTCAAGGAAAGCATTTCTTCCTTCTTTAGCTTCATCTGTCATGTAAGCCAAACGGGTAGCTTCACCTGCAAAAACCTGCTGTCCAACCATACCATCATCAGTAAGGTTCATTGCAAATTTCAGCATACGAATAGAAGTTGGTGATTTCGCTAAAATCTCCTGTGCCCATTCATAAGCAGTATCTTCTAACTCGGCATGAGGAACAACTTTATTTACCATTCCCATTTCAAAAGCTTCCTGTGCAGAGTAATTTCTCCCTAAGAAGAATATCTCACGAGCCTTTTTCTGCCCAACCATTTTAGCCAGATATGCAGAACCATAACCACCATCGAAACTGGTAACATCGGCATCTGTTTGTTTGAAAATCGCATGTTCTTCACTTGCTAAAGTAAGATCACATACAACGTGTAGTGAGTGTCCTCCGCCTACAGCCCATCCCGGAACAACCGCAATAACAACTTTAGGCATGAAACGGATCAAACGTTGTACTTCCAGAATATTCAAACGATGTCTTCCGTCTTCTCCAACATAGCCCTGGTGGCCACGTGCCTTTTGATCTCCACCACTACAGAAAGCCCATCCACCATCTTTTGGACTCGGACCTTCACCGGATAGTAAAACTACCCCTATTGATGGATCTTCATATGCGTCGTAAAAAGCATCATATAATTCTGAAGTTGTTTTTGGCCTGAAAGCGTTACGGATTTCTGGCCTGTTGAAAGCAATCCTTGCTACACCATTACATTTTTTATAAGTAATATCTTCGTATTCTTTTGCGGTTTTCCACTCGATCATAGTCTGAAAAATTTTCCTCAAAGATACGGTTAAATTAGGAATTTTAAGAGCCGAACATCCACAATGATTTACTGTAATTTATAAAATTAATGTATTTTTGGAGATCCTTTTTCAATACACAATTTATGAAAAAAACCTTGAGTTTTTTAATTACCGGATTTAGTCTGTTTAGTTTTGCGCAACAAGTAATTTCCCCTGAAGCTGTTACCGGAATATGGAAACTTAAAGAAGCTGGGTTTTATGAAAATAATAAAAAAGTAAAAAAGGATTTTGATGCGTGCCGCCTGCAAAGACATTACATCATAAAAGCAGATGGAACTGCAATTTATAATTACTACGAAGGCTCTGTTGAGAACTGTTACAAAAGTGAGCCCAGAGAAACATACTGGAAAATTACCGATGGAAAACTAGTTTTCTTTATCGGAAATGAAGTTTATCAGGAAGAAAAAATAATCAATTTCACTCCAAAGAGTATGATATTTAATTCTATTCCTCTGGATGCTTCTAATGAAAAAGATCAGGTTGTTGCAAAGATACTGCAAACAGTACACTATGAAAATTTGGAGAAAATAACAGAAGAGCAGCTGCAACAACAGCTACTCCACTGATTTTCTTTCTATTTTGTAAATTTTATACAAACCGGCATACTGAGTTTAATATCCTGATTTGTATTATTCAGTAAACCTGTTTTAGCATTGATTTTAAAAACCTGAATCTGATCGCTATCTCTGTTAGCTATTAATAACAATTTACCATTGGGTGTGATTGCAAAATTACGCGGATGAATACCCGTTGGCTGATACCCTACTTTTGTAAGCTTTCCGTTTTTCTGATCAATTGAAAAAACAGCTATTCCATCACCTTTCAACCTATTGGAAGCATACAGGTATTTTCCGTTCGGGCTGATATGAATATCAGCGCTTCCTTTAGCATTAAGTGAATCTGCTTTTACAGTCTGAAATTCTTCCAGTGTACCGTTTTTATAATTAAAAGCAATAACATCTCCTGAGATTTCAGTAATCAGATATGCATATTTTCCATTAGGATGAAATGCTAAGTGTCGCGGACCTGAACCATCTTTTACTTTAACCGAAGACGAGTTATCAGAAGCCAAAAGCTTTGAAGCATCTTTATTCACCTGATATTTATAGATTTTATCCGTACCAAGATCATCAGCAAAAAGATATTTCCCTTCCGGTGAAAACTCTACATAATGGAGATGAGGCTGGGTCTGACGTTCTCTATCGGTTCCGTTTCCGGAAAACACAATATTCTGTGAAGCATCACCTAGACTTCCATTATTATTAATCGTATATTCCGTAATACTTCCACCCATATAGTTAGCCGTTACAACATGCTTACCATCCGGCGATATATTAATATGACAAGGTGCTCCGCCGCTAGCAGGCTTACTATTGATAAAGCTTAGTTTACCTGTTTTTTTATCAAAAGAGAATGCATTGACCTTAGAATTCTGCTGATCTTCTTTCTCGGTAACCGTATATACATAATTACCATTTTTACTAATTGCCAGATAGGAAGGATCTTCCACAGCAACTTCACTTACATACTTGGAAGCTCCTGTTTCCGTATTTAGCTTATAAACATAAACACCTTTGCTTCCTTTTGCTGTATATGTCCCGGCCAACATATACATTTCATTATTAGTCTTTGTCTTCTGAGCTGTACAATTACTCCATATTACAACAGTAGAAGTAAGTACCAATAAACTTTTATAAATTGTATTCATTTTTAAATATATTACTGGAATTTCATTTTCAGAATTTTATTATTTCCCGCAAGAACTACAGTATTCTTATCCAGCCATTGACAAACATACAGATTTTTTTCTTCAGAAATAACTTTCCAGGTCTTTCCATAATCGGCAGAATAGCTAATATGCTGATCTCCCACTGCTACAATTTCTTTACCTTCCGATCCTGGTTTAATTCTAACACAAGTCATATAGCCTCCGTTTTTGCCAGAAGCTTGTATTTCCCAGGTTTTTCCACCATCAGTTGTAGTCGCTATATTGTTCTGATTTTCTTTCTGCACTGTATAATCTCCACCAACAGCAATTCCAAATTTATCTCCGTAAAAATCTACAGAATACATTCCCTGAGACGATTTCCCCTGTACAAAAGGTGTATTAAAGATTTCCCATTTTTGAGTCTTTAGATTTTGTCTCAAAACTCTGGAAGACATTCCCCCTGTTGCTATCCATAAATAGTTTTTAGAAGATGCTATATTGGTATTGCTTGCCGCAAATGCTGCTTCCCCCTTATTTAACTGAATTTTATGATCAGGTATACTCCATACCCCTTTTTTATCCATCTGCGCCAGTTTCAGATTCAGACTTTCATCTGTATCACTAAATGCATATGCTGTTCCGCCTTCTGTAAAATGTAGAGCATCATAAAATGCTGTCGGTGCGTTATCCTGAAAAACATTTTCTACCTTCAGGCTTTTCTTCTCTATTCTGAAAAAGTTAGCAGGGCTTTCAATATTAATAGCATATAAATACTTTTTATCCTGTGCCAGCGTGCGAAACTGAAGATTTTTATCAGAAAGCCGGATCTGTTTTTTATCCAATGTATCATTTACGCTTACAAAACCAAACTTAGATTCTGTACCTGAATACCATACTTTACCGTTTGACACCTCCAGAGCGCGGATACTGATCTTATCTTTCAGTAAAGTTGTGAATTCAACCTGCTGGGAGAACCCCAGAAAAGAGACACATAATAGTCCCAAAGACAATATTTTTCTCATAATAATTCAATAAAAAACCCGCCGGAGCGGGTTGCGTTAATTAGTCTTCCGTTATTTTATCCGGATTATTTAGTTTACTATTATTTTTACCATAGAATATATAGACAAAAATACCAAGCACTAACCATCCTGCAGATAATTCCAAAGCGTGGGCACTAAGATTAAAAATCAGATAGATATTGATAATTACCCCTAATGCTACAACTAATTTGTAAGCAGGAACTTTGAATGGTCTGTTCAGGTTTGGTTCTTTTTTTCTCATTACCCATACTGCAATACATACCAGTGTAAAGGCGAACAAGGTCCCGAAACTGGTCATATCTGCCAAAGTAGAAATTGGTGTAAGTGCTGCTACAAAAGCTACAACCAATCCTAGTATGATAATACCTTTGTATGGTGTTCTTGTTTTTGGATGAAGTTCTCCGAAGAATTTAGGAATCAATCCGTCTTTTGCCATACCGATAAAGATACGAGACTGTCCCATCATCATTACCATTACTACAGAGATCAATCCAACAGTAGCTGCAATCGTTACAATATTACTAGCCCAGTGTTTACCTGCAATTTCGAATGCATATGCTACAGGAGCTTTAATTGCCTCAGGATATTTTCCTGCTGGATTAAAGTCTGTATAATTCATCATCCCTGTTAGTACTAAAGACACACAAATGTACAATGCTGTACAGATTAATAATGATGTGATAATTGCAAAAGGAACATCCTTTTTAGGGTTAATTGCCTCACCTGCCTGGGTAGAAACGGCATCGAAACCGATATATGCAAAGAATATTGCTGCAGCTCCGGAAATAATTCCTTTAATACCGTAGGCCGAGACCATCTTGTCTTCAGAGTTCTTAATCAGGGTTTCATCCGGAATAAAAGGTTTCCAGTTTTTCACACCATCTACTGCACTATAAAGATCAGTATTAGAGAAGATGATATAAGCTCCGGAAATAATTACGAAAATTACAGCTGCCGTTTTTAATAATACAATTAGGTTATTTGCTCCCGCAGCTTCTTTAGTTCCTTTTACCAATAGTGCTGTAAGTAATAATACCAGAATAAATGCCGGTAAATTCATAGAGAAGCCTGTTCCCGTATAACTTGCCGGATCCGATGTAAGATATGCCGGCAGATGTACTCCGAATATCTTTAGAAATTTAGTAAAATACCCGGACCAGCTTACTGCCACAGCCATACTAGCCATAGCATATTCCAGAATGAGACACCATCCCATGGCCCATGCAAAAATTTCACCTACAGTTCCATAAGCATAAGCATACGCAGATCCCTCAACCGGGATTATAGATGCAAATTCTGCATAACATAATGCAGCAAAAACACAGGCAATCCCTGCTATAATAAAGGATATTGCCAGTGCAGGCCCTGCGTGATAATACGCTCCGGTTCCTGTAAGAACAAAGATTCCGCCGCCAATAATAGCGCCAACCCCTATTGCTGTTAAGCTCCATTTTCCAAGGACTTTTTTCAGTCCACTTTTCTTCATATCTGCCTCGTAGGCACTAAGCGGCTTCTTTGCCCAAATACTCGCCATATATTTTTTCAGTTTTTTTAGATTTACGAAAGTAGAAATTTTTTACAATATGTTAACATTTTTTAGCAATAAAAACTCATTGTTTTTGTCTTTCCCCTCTCACATAAGACTAAAATGTAAATTTTCATTTTTCGATCCCCTCTATAAATAATAGGCCGGAAAAGCTTTATCTTTGGGCATTATGGACATTCTCAATTATCTTATTGCGCCCTATCTCAGCTATTCATGGCAGCAAATATTACTGGAATCTATTGCCGCAATATTTGGCTTATTAAGTGTCTATTTCTCGGCCAAGAAAAATATCTGGGTCTATCCTACTGGTATTATCAGTACAACTATATACGTATATATTCTATATCATTTTGGATTATGGGGGGATATGCTCATCAACTTTTATTATACCAGTATGAGTATTTATGGGTGGATTAAGTGGGCCAAGAGCTCGGAAGATCATATTCATGTTGAAGTTTCCCGCGCTGCGAAAAGAGAATGGAAAATCTGCGCGATTCTTTTTGCCCTTAGTATGGCACTTGTAACACTTGTTTACTATTACAAACCATACATTAACAATGGTTTTTCAATGATTGGCATCATTTTGGATTTAAGTCATTTAGACTGGGCTAATTATATGGATATTCTAACGACTTCTATATTCTTAGCAGGAATGTGGCTAATGGCGGAGAAAAAGGTAGAGAGCTGGTGGTTCTGGATTATAGGAGATTTAATATGTATTCCTATGATGATTTATAAAGAGCTAGGTATAACAGCAATACAATACATTGTCTTTACTATAATCTCCATACAGGGTTACATCGACTGGTCAAAAAGCATTAAAGAGAAAGAAGAAAATAAATCAAACCAATTAGATTAAACACATCATGAAACTTTTATCAAAAATAGCACTAAGCCTCTTCACCATCGGAACTTTAGCTTCCTGTGGTGTATATACAGACGGATATGGATATAACGACGGATATTATAACAATAATAGAAATCCATATTATGACGGAGGTTATTATATGAATAACGTATACTACAGTGGTCCTAACTATAATTATTATGGTCCTGGCGGCTACTGGGGAAATGATGGTTATTACTACAGAAGAGGTGTTTCCTATTATTACGATGGTGGAAGACCATACTTCTATAATAATAACAGAAGAAAAATATACGTAGAGAAAAGAATTGTTTCCGGAAGAGACCAGAATAACGGATTCCGAAATAACAATTCATGGAACAATAACAACAGAGGAAACAACTGGGGTAATACTAATAACAATAATGGATTCCGAAACAGCCAATACGGAAATGGTAACAACAATAACCAGGGTTACAGAGCCGAAAACAATGATGGCAGAAGAAGAGACAATGGTTTCCAGAATAACAACAATTACCAGCCACGTCCTGAAACTCGTGTAGAAACCCGTTCTAATAATAACATGAACAATAATGGTTTCAGAAATTCCGGATCTACAGAACAAAGATCCAGTAATGAAAATAACAATTCCAATACCGGAGGAAGAAGATAATTTAAATATTTTTATACAAAAAACAGCCACAATATGTGGCTGTTTTTTGTATAAATTATTCACTAATTTCGCGTTATTAATTCGGGAACTATAACTACCAATTTTTATATATAACATTTATGGAATTTTATAAATATCAGGGAACAGGGAATGATTTTGTAATGGTTGATAATCGTGATCTTACCTTTCCAAAAAGCACTTCGCTTATAGCACAACTTTGCGACAGAAGATTCGGTATTGGCGGAGATGGCCTTATCCTTCTGGAGAATGATGATCAATACGACTTCCGGATGGTATATTACAATGCCGATGGTAATGAAAGCACTATGTGTGGTAACGGCGGCCGTTGTCTTGTTTCTTTTGCTCACTTTCTGAAGATTTTTGAAAATAAAACAAGCTTTATGGCTATCGATGGTTTGCATGAAGCAGAAGTAAACGGAGATCTGGTAAAATTAAAAATGATTGATGTAGAAGACATTAATACTTTCCCTGAATACACTGTAATGAATACAGGTTCACCTCACTATGTAGCATTTGTAGAACATGTAGAAAATATGGATGTTTATTTAGAAGGAAAAAAATAAGAAACAATGATACTTTCAAAAAAGAAGGCATCAATGTAAACTTCGTAACCCAAACTTCTGAAAACGAACTATTTGTAAGAACATTCGAAAGAGGTGTAGAAGATGAAACTTATAGTTGTGGAACAGGAGTTACAGCATCAGCTTTAACTTTTATGCAAAATCATAATCAAACCCCTGTCCATATCAAGGTTCTGGGAGGAACATTGAAAGTATATGCGGAAAAAGCTGAAAAAGGCTTCCGAAACATATGGTTAGAAGGTCCTGCAAAGCAGGTATTTAAGGGTAATTTAGAAGTAAAATAACAGCATTATGAAGAAAGTATTTTTAATTGCAGCTCTTGCTATCGTTTCGGCAGCAGGCTTCTTCGGCTGGAAATTTTACAAAAAGAATTACGGAAGCAATGTGAAAAAGTCAGGATTTATTCTGGTTCCTCACGATGCAACATTCCAGCAGGTAACGGATTCCCTGAAGCCATACCTTAACGATGTTGAAAGCTTTACACAAATAGCAAAATCTAAGGGTCTGGATAATAAGATTAAAGCCGGACGCTATGAAATTAAGGAAGGTGCAGACAATGCTCAGCTTATCAATATGATTAAAGCCGGGCTGCAAACCGAGAATACTTTCAGAATAAAGGATTTTGATGATGTATATCAGATGATTGGCCGTGTATCCAGAAAAACGGAAGCTGATTCTTTAACTTTTGTAAAGGCATTTAATGTAATTGCCCGCCAGAAAGGACTAAATAATGCAGAAGATTTGAAGCCTTATTTCTTTTCGGATACTTATAATTTTTACTGGACAGTAACACCTGAAGATTTTTTCAAAAAATTTGAAAATCTTTATAATGACTTCTGGACTCCCGAGAATCTTGCAAAAGAAAAGAATTTAGGCCTTAGCCGTACTCAGGTTTATGCATTAGCTTCTATTGTTCAGAAAGAATCCGGTGGAAAACCCGATGAACAAAAAAGAATTGCTGGTTTATATCTGAACCGTTACCGCAAAGGAATGAAATTGCAAAGTGATCCTACGGTAATTTATGCTATAAACAAAGATGCTAATTTCACTAAGTCGATTAAACGAGTCTATTACAAAGACCTTACCGTAGACTCTCCTTATAACACCTATAAAAACATAGGTATCCCGCCGGGTCCTATTTGTCTGGTCAACAAATCTTCGGTAGAAAATGTTCTGAATGCAGAAAACAATGATTATATATTTATGGTAGCCGATCCTTCCAGGCCAGGCTTACATAAATTCACCAATAATCCTGAAGAGCATGTTCAGAATGCCAAAATTTACCAGGACTGGCTGAATAAAAAAGAAATTAAATAATGATAAAAACTGAAATCAAACAGAGAATTGTAACCCGAACATTAGGCTTAACGCTCGCATTTAGTGCAGCAGCTTTTGCCTTTGCTCAACAACAGAAAGTAGCTGTATCCGGAAAGATAACTGATAAAAATGGTGCAGCTGTTCCTTATGCTTCTATCACTTTTGCTAACAAAACAAATAATGCATTATCTGATGGCAGCATGACGGATGATAAAGGAAACTACTCTCTTAATCTTACTCCCGGAACTTACTCTTTGCAGGTAGAAACACCCGGATTTAAGACATTTCAGACAGAAAAAACAATAACTGCTGCCGGAAACATCGGTAGCGTTCAAATAGAAGCTCTGAAAGGTCAGGAAGCTGTAGATAGTAAGACCAAGAGTATACAAGGTGTTACCATTACTGCTGCTGCATCTAAGCCTTACAAGGTTGAGCTTGATAAAAAAACCTATGACCCATCAACCGACCTTATTAGCAAAGGAGGTACATTACAAGATGTACTAACCAATGTTCCTTCAGTATCTGTAGATACAGACGGAACAGTTTCTATGAGAGGAAATACCAATGTGAAGTTCTTAATCAATGGTAAGCCGTCTTCACTTTTAGGTATTGACGATGGAGCGAATGCTTTACAAAGTATTCCTGCAGACCAGATTGAAAAAATAGAAGTTATTACGAATCCTTCTTCTAAATTTGAAGCATCAGGTACATCGGGTATCTTAAATATCATCCTTAAGAAAAATAAAAAAGTTGGTTTCAATGGTAGTGTTACCGGAACTCTAGGTTATATGCCAAGAACCGCATTAAATGCCAATTTAAGCTGGAGAAAAAACAACTGGACCTGGTTTTTAAACGGTGGTGGTGGCTACACAGAGAGTAAAGGTAAAAATGAAACGGAAACAACTTATAATAATATTGTTCTTCCGGTTATCCCTCCAAATCAAACAGATCAGCCTAAAGATATTCTATCATATCAGTCGCAGAACTCTAATAATAAAACCTATAATAATAACTACAATGTAACCGGAGGTTTTGTTTATGATATTTCGGATAAAACATCCTTAAGTTTATCTGGTGTAGTAAGAACTTTTGAAGGTGATAACAGAGAACCTTTAAACACCTATAATGATTTCTATAGATATGATCTTAATTCCCGCCAATGGAATTTTATGAATTCATTAGGTACAAGAACATCTGTTGGAAGGAGTAACAACCTCGCTTTTCAGGGAGATTTAGGATTAGATCATAAATTTAATACCAACGGGCACAATTTATCCCTGGCATTAAGTGTACAAAGAAATCGCAGTAACAACTACTCTGACATCACTGAAACACTAGATTCTGCTTTAGTAAGCCACGATAACACTGAAAGAAAATCGGTTACGAAAACGATTATTGGTAAAGCTGATTACGAATTACCAATTGGTGAAAACTCTAAACTGGAAGCTGGTTACCGATTGGATGCTAACAAAAATGATTATAACAATATTGTGAATACTACTGCAACCAATCAGTTGATTCCAAATTATAATAATACAACAAGTTATCAGGAGATATTTAATGCTTTCTATGTTCAGTTCAAAAGTAAAGTTGGTAATTTCGGGTACCAACTCGGACTGAGAGATGAGCTTTCTAATGTAAAAATAGATTATAGTAATCTTGCAGGGTCCAATATTAATAAGACCAAAAATTATAATAATCTATTCCCTAGTATATTTTTAAGCTATGATGTAGCGAAGAATAATCAGATTTTGGTAAATTACTCTCGTAGGATAGACAGACCAAGAGCTTTCTTCATGGTGCCTTTCCCTAATTATAGTAACAACCAGAATATCTTTGAAGGAAATATAGATCTTAACCCTTCTTATGTAGACTCTTTTGAGGTTGGTTACAGCATTCAGAAGAAGAAATTCACTGTGAATCCTACCCTGTATTACAGCCGCACTACTGACGATGATAAAATGTTGGTATACAGACCAGATGAAAGTCTGAATGTATTCTATACCAAGCCCATAAATCTTGGGACTAGTGATCGTTACGGTTTAGACCTTAATTTCACTTACGATCCCTTATCATGGCTAAAGTTCATGGGTAGTTTAGACTTATTCGGATATAAAACTACAGGTATAGCTTACTATGATGCTGTAGATATAAATAAAAATCCTATAGTAGGAAGTATGGATTTTACCGGTAGTGGTTTCTCTACACGTGCCAGGCTGAATACAACCTTCAAACTGGATAAAACACTAAGTGTGCAGTTACAGGGACAATACAGAGGTGCGCAAAAAACAGCTAGTCAGAACAGATCAGATATGTATTCTCTTAATCTGGGAGCCTCTAAAACAATCTGGAATGGTGATGGGACTATTACTTTTAACATTCAGGATATATTTAATACCAGAAGAATGGAGTCTTTCACCTTTAATGATG
>ENA-OOOT01000006-OOOT01000006.1-human-oral-metagenome-genome-assembly--contig:-NODE-6-length-20607-cov-4.442090_pt1 | contig 20607 bp, 11 predicted proteins | sample MGYA00245258_ERZ501125 | MGnify/ENA primary metagenome ERZ501125 (study PRJEB25959, sample SAMN05335001) | human oral metagenome | host: human-associated | place: USA: California | collected 2014-03-29... | reverse complement strand
AACCCCGTCAAACGCACCGGGAACCGTCGGTATTATCAGCGCCAGGATGTGCTGATGATCCGACAGATCCGTGCGTTGCTGTACGACCAGGGGTTCACCATCAGCGGCGCGCGCCAGCGTATGTCCGGTGATGAAGCCAAAGACGACACCACCCAATACAAGCAAATGATCCGCCAGATGATCTCCGAACTCGAAGATGTGCTGGTGGTTTTGAAGAAGTAATTCCGGCTTTTAAAATACTTCCACATTTCAAAAGCTTGCGGTATATTCCTGATCGCTTCGTTGCGAAGCGAACCCAGTAACACGCCTAGTCGGGGCGTAGCGCAGTCCGGTAGCGCACTAGCATGGGGTGCTAGGGGTCGAGTGTTCGAATCACTCCGTCCCGACCATATATTTCAATGCATTAGCCTGGTTCGGTAACGACCAGGCTTTTTCATTTCTGTGATTTGGTCTTTCCGGTTGCCAATTGGTTGCCAATTGAGATTAGCTAAAGCTTCAGTAAGGTCTGCGCTTTGTCGGCATGGTCGGATAAATGTGATTGGCCGGAAAAGCACAACCGCCCTTGCTATCTGCCGGGAGTGAAAGGGGAACGAAATGAATCTGGAAGAGCTTCTCAATAACCTTGAATCCCCCATTTTCGTGCGCCCGACGCGCCGGATGACGCAAGGCGAGCTCGAAAACTATCTGGATAAAGCGGCCGACATCTTGCGTGGTAGCGCGGACCACTCTGAATTTCGCGGATACGTTTTTGCCTTGCTCTTCTACAAGCGAATTAGCGATTGCTTCAATGAGGAGGTGCAGGCCCAGGTTTCGATCCTGACGAAAGCCGGCATGTCGCTAGCCCAGGCCACCGTCTTGGCCATGGCGCCAGAAAACCATCACTTCGTTGTGCCAGCAGGTTCCTCCTGGGATGGCGTCGCTCGGACATCAAAAAACCAGCTCGGTCAGGCACTCAACGATGCCATGCTGGCCATCGAACGCGCCAACGCGCACCGTCAGAACAACTTCGATGGCATCCTCACAGGCAAGATCGACTTCAACAAGCAAGACGAGTTGCCGCGCGACAAGCTGGTTAATCTGATCAATCATTTCGGCTGCCAGATTTTCGATAGAGCCCACGTTTCGGACGACCTATTCGGCAACGCCTACGAGTATCTGATCCGCAACTTCGCCAGTAAGGCGGGAAAGTCCAGCGGGGAGTTCTATACCCCGGCAGAGGTCGGCTTTCTGATGGCCGAGGTGCTGCAACCGCAAGCTAATATGTCCCTTTGTGACTGGGCCGCAGGCTCGGGTGGACTGCTTCTGCAATGCATCCGCTACGTCAAGAAGCATGGCGGTGACGTGCGCCAACTGCAGTTGCACGGGCAGGAGTCTAACGTAGCGACCTACAACATCTCACGCATCAACATGATCCTGCATGGCATCCCCGTGTGGGAGCACAAGCAGGGCGATAGTCTGCGAGACCCGCGCCACCTCAGTGTTGGGAATGGCTCCAGTGGTGCTAGTAAAGCCAACCTCAAGCAATTCGATCGGATCATCATGAATCCTCCGTTCTCTCTGGAAGACTGGGGTTACGATACCGTGGCGGCGGGCGACAAGTTCGGCCGACTGGCCTACGGCATGCCGCCGGCCAGCAATGGCGACTGGGCCTGGATGCAACAGATCGCCAAATCCCTGAAGGATGCTGATCCTGACACCGGCCGCGGTGGGCAAGGCATGGTAGTAATGTCGCAGGGAGTACTGTTCCGTGGCCAGCCGGAGCAGACTGTTGAGGAGGATGGCCAGAATCAGAAGGCTGATTCCGAATACGTGATCCGGCGTGGCTTCATCGAGGCCGACCTGATCGAAGCCATCGTTGTGCTTCCGGGCAAGCTGTTTTACGGCAATAATGTGCCTGGCTGTCTGGTGTTGATTAATAAGGACAAACCAGCGGAGCGTAAGGACAAAATTCTGATGATCTGGGCCTCGCGTCACTTCCAGAAGGGCAATCCGCAGAATTTACTGCGTCCATCTGACTTGATGCGCATTCTCGTGCCATGGCGCGCCTTTGGTAGCCTCATAATGGCCCGCCGCTTGGTGGCTGAGCAGGAAGTGCAGCTGATCCGGGAGGTTGAAGTGCAACGTGTTGGCCGACTGGCGGATATCGAGGATGCATACGGCCCAGTGCTCGAACCTCTAGTACGTCTGGAAGCGGAACTCACCCAGCTGGATGCCCTGGATTTGAAGGTGCAAGCCGTAAAAGAAGCCATCACGCCATCGCATCCGTATTTCCACCCCCTTGCGCCGTTGCAGGCTGCAGTTGATTGCATCGAAAATGAGATCGCTGCCGCGGGGCGCGGTGAGAAGGCCGCGCTCAAAACCAAGTTGTTGGCCCCAAAGGCTGAATACCATTCCGCCCGCAAGACGCTGATTGACGCCGTCAAGGCTCGACACAAGCAGGTCACCAAGGCAGTTAAGGACTTGGGAAAATTCAAGGAAGAGCGCGACTCTCGCGAGCAGGAAGTGGATCTTTCCGCCGAGCGCGAGATTGCCCATCTGCGCGAGGCCGCTGCCGATCTATTGCGCATCTGTGCTTGCGAAGACGAGGCACGCCGCTATTTCACAGTGGTGGACAGGGCTGAAATCGGGGAGAACGAGTTCAACCTTAACCTGCCGCGGTATGTCGATACATTTGAGCCGGAGAGGGTTCTTCCGCTCTCACAGGCCGCGAAGCAACTAGTAGCTGCCTCGATGGCCGCCGACGGCGCCCAGAGTGCACTGCAATCTTTGTTAACCAGTATCAACAAGGCCGTCGTGTGTGAGGAAAGCGCTTGATGCTAACTCACCGTTTCAAAACTATCCTTGGCACTATCCCAGGTGATTGGCAGGCCAAGCCGCTCAGATCGCTGATCACAGAGCAATTTGCCGGCGATTGGGGTAATGACGATGGCGAACAGGCTGTATCGGTGATGCGTTCGACAAACTTCACGAACGACGGGCAGCTTGATATGAGCGACGTCGCCACTCGTTACTTCTCCAAGGAAAAAGCTGAGCAATTCGGTCTGAAGAAGGGTGATCTTTTGGTTGAGCGTTCCGGCGGGGGGCCTGAGCAGCCGGTCGGTCGAATCGGGTTCATCGAGCAGGACATGTCTGGCGCTACGGTATCCAACTTTGTACAGGTGCTCAGGCCCGATGCGGAAAAAGTGGATGCGACGTTTCTTGGTTGGGCACTGTTTGAGTTGCAGCGCACAGGCATTGTTGAGCGTGTTCAGCAGCAGTCCACGCAGATGCGAAATCTCAATTGGCGGGACTATCAACGTCTGTTGCTACCGTGGCCGGAGATGGACGAGCAGCGCAACATCGCTGCATCACTCAGGCTGGTCGATGATGCCATCAACAAAGCTCAGGCGGAATTGGAGGCGACGCGGGATCTCAAGCGTTCACTGATGGTTCACGTCTTTGAGCGTGGCCTGGTTGCCGATATTGAAACTAAGCCCTACAAGATCCACCGATGCTACACAGCTCGGATCCCTACGCATTGGGATGATGACAAGCTAGGCAAGTCTTTGACCGCTGTTGAGTACGGCACTAACGCTGCGTCCAACGACTACCGCGGTGGTTATCCTGTGATCGCGATCCCACAGGTGGTCGCACCGCATCTGGCCTTGACTGACGTCCCATTTGCCGAAGTGACTGAATCGGAAGCGGCTGCGCTGCGCTTGATGGTCGACGACGTGCTCCTGATTCGCACGAACGGAAATCCGGAGTACATAGGTAAATCGACCATCGTTTCTGAAGAGGTTGCCGAAACTCATACGATCTTTGCCTCATACCTGATCCGTGTGCGAACTGATAAAGATCGATTGATGGGCGCTTACCTCAATTACTTTCTCGCATCTCCCCTAGGGCGTAGGCAAGCCGGTGCCGTGGCGAATACATCTGCGGGCAATAACAACATCGGCGCACGAGCGATCAAGCAGTTTCGCTTTCCACGCCCGCCGCTCACCGAGCAAGAGCACGTTGTCACGTTACTCGACGGGATCGAGAGTCAGATCAGCGCACAATTGGAAAAGGTGAATGCTGCCATGAAGGTGAAGCGCTCCCTTCTGCAAAACCTACTCACCGGTAACATCCGTATTCCAAAAGGCGACACCCATGTCTGAAGTGATAGAGGCACTGGCTCCATATACGGTGAGCACCTTGTTCAATGAGGAAACCACGGTCGAGCGCGAGATTATCGAGCACCTCAAGGCGGCCAAACTAGGATGGACCTGGCGGTCGCGCGAGCAACTGCGCGAATTCCGACCCGATGAGCGCGAAGTGTTGTTGTTACCCCTGTTGCGCAAGAAGTTGAAGGCGCTGAACCCTTCGGTGCTGACAGATGACGCGCGGGTGGACGCCATCATCACCAAGTTGCGCGGCTGCCGAGACAACCAGCAATGGCTGGTGTGGCTGAAGGACGGCGTCAATTACAAGTTTGACGCTGCTGAGACCACTCAGGACGTGCGGTTGATCAACTACGACGATCTGGATAACAACGAATGGTGGGTGACTAATCAGTTTCCGGTGGAGGGTCGCTCGCCGCGCCGCCCGGACATTGTGCTTCTGATCAATGGCATTCCAATCATCGTCATCGAGGCCAAAACGGCTAGTCGCAGCAAGCCCGATTGGCGCGAGGGTGCCAAACAGCTCGGCATGTATGCTGAGGAAATCGACCAGCTCTTCTACACGAATGCCTACGCCGTGGGGGTCAATGAGACGCGGATGATGTACGGCGTGCCGGGGCGACGCTTGCAGTTCTGGCTGCAATGGCGTGATCCGTGGCCGCACGACATCGACGAGTATGATGAGATGAAGGTCTCGCTGTATGGCTTGTTCGATCGAGGCAATTTGCTGGACTTTATCCGCCACTTCATTGTCTTCGTCACCAAGGATGGCAAGACAGAGAAGGTGGTGGTGCGTTACCAGCAGTACCTTGCGGTAAAGGGCATCCTGAGCCGGGCGACTGATCTGACGCTGCCCGCGGACAAACGACGCGGCCTAATTTGGCACACCCAAGGCTCTGGCAAGACGTTGACAATGATTTACGCCGCTCGAAGCCTATGGGAAGACCCGAAGTTGCAACAGCCGACCGTCATCTTGCTGGTGGACCGTGAACAATTGGGCGATCAGATGGACCGCGAGCTGAATTCTACTGGCATGGACAACGTGTGGGTGGCTCCGAACAAGCGCGAGCTGGAGGAGAAGCTTACAGGCGACTATCGCGGCGTGATCCTGACCACAGTGCACCTGTTCGAGGGAATGCCCAAGCAGGTGACGAAGCAGCGCCCCAACGTGATAGTGATGGCCGACGAAGCGCATCGTACGCAGGAGCGCGACTTGGGTACTTATATGCGCTCGGCTCTGGAAGGGGCGTCGCTGTTTGGCTTTACTGGTACACCCATCGAGAACGATGACCACAATACGCCCAAGGCTTGGGGTTACGTGAAGGAGGACGGCAAACTCGAGCGTTACATGGGCCGCCCCTACACAGTAACGGATGCATTGCACGACGGCGTAGTGAAACCGATTCACTGGCAACCGCGCGTGACTGACTGGCAACTGCACGGCACCAAGCTGGATACCACCTTCAAACGAGAGTTTGGCCATCTGCCGCAAGAAGAGCAGAACAAGCTGATCACCGAGGGCGCCCGGGTAGATGCGCTGCTATTCCATCCCACGCGCATAACTCAGATCGCCGATGACGTGGTTCAACACTTCACAGACCACGTCCGCCCCAATGGCTTCAAAGGCATGCTGGTGTGCAAGGATAAGCAGGCTGTGAAACTCTACGCGACAGCGCTGCGTGAGCGCTTGGGTGATGAAGCAGTGATGGCCGTGATATCCGAGGCGCCGCAGAAGGATCCCGAAGACATTAAGGCGCTGTACTTGGGGGAAGTCAAGCGCAAGAAATTGCTGAATGAGTTCTTGATCCCGGCGCAATCGGAGCAGGACGAGCACCGCGACAAGGCCTACCGCAAGGTCGAGATGCTGGTGGTGTGTGACATGCTGCTGACCGGCTTCGATGCGCCAATCCTGCAGGCGTTATACCTGGACAGGAAGCTGCTGAATCACACTCTGTTGCAAACCATTGCGCGGGTGAACCGGCCCTATAACGAACTCAAGGGCCACGGTTTGGTGCTGGATTACTACGGCATCTTTGACCACCTGAACGAGGCGCTGAACTACAAGCCCAATGAGTTGGGGGACGTAGCTTTCCCGTTCGACACCATTCGCGAGCATTTTCGCAACACCTTCCAGCAGGTCTGGGACTTGTTTCCGTTAGACACGGTGCCACGGGATGGTTCGCACGATGCGTTCATCACCGCGATGAAGATCCTGCGCGATGTAGATGGCACCGAGAAGCAATTCGATAGCGGCTACCGTAGCCTGCGCGTGCTGTATGAGGCGCTGCAGCCCGACGAGCCGTTGCGCGATTTCATTCGACCTTATGCCTGGCTGACCAAACTGTATATGTTGTACCGGAAGAAGTTCTACCCGGACGCCAGCAAGAGCATCGAAGCAACCGAGGAGGACGCCGCCCGCACGCGCGAGCTGATCCGTGATCACATCGACGTGGATGAGTTGGAAATCGAATTCCCCACCTACGTGCTGGACGAGCATTTCCTGACCAAGCTGAAAGACAAGAAGCCAGATGCTAAGGCGCTCGAAATCGAGGCCATGCTATCGGCCGAGTTGCGCATCCGCCTGGATCTGGATGAGTCTTTCCGCCCGCTGTCGGAAAAGCTGCAGCGGCTGATCGACGAGAAGCGCGCTGGTACCTTGGCCGGTATTGCACTGATCGAGGAATTGGAGAAGCTCACCGATGCTGTTCGTAATGCCGTCGAGGAAGCAAATCGCCCCATCGCCCAACAATTGGCGCTAAAGATCAAGGCCCACAACGCCTCAATTACTGAGATGCTGGCTGTCGAAATCTCGGCGGCTACCCTGGCCGAGGCAGATACACACTGTTTCCCCGGCTGGTGGAGCAGCAGCGCGATAGACCCAGATTTGTCGCGCGGGCTTTTGCTCATGATAGTCACGCGGTTTTCTGCCGCAGGTTTGCTCGCGGGTGATGCGATGGAGCTCATTGGGATCTTGGTGCAAACGCTCAAGGTCAGGCACTACAAGCCGTCAGCGTCTGACGGATCGGATGGCGATGGAACGGGTGCTTGAAGCGACCACACACGCACATCTGGATTTACCGGATGGCAGGGAGCTCGAGTTCGAGATTCGCTCTTCGACCAAGGCCCGTTCACTTCGGCTGAAGATCAGTGCTCGCGCTGGGCTCATAGTCATTGTGCCCAGCGGGCTTGAGCGTGATCGTATCTTGCAGTTGGTGGCTAGCAAGGTCGATTGGATCGCTGAGCGACTCTCTGAATTCGATTCGGTACGTCATTTGGTCAGCGAAGCTGCTCCGGTCCGACCCCAAGCTTTCGACCTGCCTGCGCTGGCCGAGTCGTGGCGGATTGAGTACCGGGCTACCCGTAGTCGAACCGTAGGGGCTAGAACCAATCAGCCCGGACGCATTGTTGTTTCAGGCGCCATCGACGACATTGAAGCCTGTCAGGCCGCGATACGCCGCTGGCTGGCACGCCATGCCAAAGGAGCCCTGTCGTCGTGGCTGTCGAACCTTGCGCAACAGACTGGGCTGCGATATACGGATCTCGCCATCAAGAATCAGCGCACTCGCTGGGGGAGTTGTACCGTACATGGGCGCATCACTCTGAACTGCAAGCTACTATTCCTTCCGCGTGATCTGGTGCGCTATGTGCTGGTACATGAGCTTTGCCATCTTTTGGAAGCCAATCATTCTGATCGCTTCTGGGGGCACCTACGTAAGTTTGAGCCGGCGACGGACACCTTGCACGGTAAGATGCGTGACTCTTGGAAGCTGATACCTGCTTGGGCGCAGCGAGGCTCGGGCGTTCTGTTGTGATTGGGGACTGACTGACTGACTGATTGAGTGGCCAAGTCTGCGTGGCTGTTGCTAAAAATGATTGCAGGCAGAGAAAAGTAGCATCGAAAGATCCTTCGTCAAAAGTTAATGAGTTGGCGATCGATACTCCACGCAATCGTTTCGTTCGTGCTGCATTGGAAACCGTTTCGAGGATCGTTCGGCGCAGGGACGTCGTCACCGCGAGGCTGAGGGTTTTGGACTACAGAACGCTCCTCGACAATTAATTCCGTCGTCTGGCATACGCACGTCTCTGCCCAGACGTTATTATCCCCCACATTTTTAGCGCCTGCCGAGCGGGCGCGTGAGCCATGGAGCAACATTCGGTGATCACCGGCGAACTCAAGAGCAAAATCGACGTTATCTGGAATGCGTTCTGGTCAGGTGGTATTTCCAACCCGATGGAAGTCATGGAGCAGCTGACGTACCTGCTGTTCCTGCGTCGTCTGGATGAGTTGCATACCCTGGAAGAGAACAAGGCCAATCGCCTGAAACAACCAATGGAACGTCGCATTTTCCCTGAAGGTCTTGACCCGCGCGGCTGCAATTACAATGACTACCGCTGGTCGCGCTTCAAGCATTTCTCTCCGGCGACCATGTTTGAAGTGATTGGCGAGCACGTATTTCCGTTCCTGAAAACCATCGGCAGCGACGACTCCACCTACAGCCATCACATGCGCGATGCGCGCTTTACCATCCCCACGCCAGCGTTGCTGGCCAGAGTGGTGGACTTGCTCGATGGCATCCCGATGGACGACCGCGATACCAAGGGTGACGTCTACGAATACATGCTCGGCAAAATCGCCAGCGCTGGGCAGAACGGTCAATTCCGTACGCCACGACACATCATTCAGTTGATGGTTGAACTGACCGCGCCCAAACCTAACGATGTGATTTGCGACCCGGCTAGCGGCACCTGCGGCTTTTTGGTGGCGGCCGGTGAATACCTGCGCGACACCTACCCGAGCCTGTTGCTTGATGCCACCCAACGTCAGCATTTCCACCACGGCATGTTCCACGGCTTTGACTTCGACAACACCATGTTGCGCATCGGCAGCATGAACATGTTGCTGCACGGCGTGGAAAACCCGGACATTCGTTACCGTGACTCCTTGGCGGAAAGCACCGCAGGGGAGGCCGAACACTACAGCCTGATCCTGGCTAACCCGCCGTTTGCCGGTAGTCTGGATTACGAAAGCACCGCGAAGGATCTGCAGCGCATCGTTAAAACCAAAAAGACCGAACTGCTGTTTTTGGCGCTGTTTCTGCGCCTGCTTAAACCGGGTGGCCGTGCGGCGGTGATCGTTCCGGATGGTGTGATGTTTGGTTCCAGCAAGGCGCACAAAGAGCTGCGTCGCATGATCATTGAAGATCACAAGTTGGACGGCGTGGTCAAACTGCCGAGTGGGGTGTTTAGGCCTTATGCGGGTGTCGCCACTTCTATTCTGCTGTTTACCAAAACCAACTCCGGCGGCACCGATAACGTCTGGTTTTATGACGTGCAGGCAGATGGTATGAGTCTGGATGACCGGCGCACTCCGCTGCTTAGTGAGGACAAGTTAGGCGTTGCGCCGAGCGTTGCCTTGAGTGAAGAGGATCATGCCAGAAACAATCTGCCCGATGTGTTGGCGCACTGGAATGAGCGTAAGGGGACGGAACTAACTCGCCCGCGCACGGCGCAAAGTTTCTGCGTGCCTAAAGAAGAAATTGTTACGCAAGGCTATGATCTCAGTATTAGTCGCTACAAGGAAGTGATTCATAAGGAAGTCGAGCATCGTACGCCTCAGGAAATATTGGCAATGCTGGACGAGTTGGAAAAAGAGATTCAGCTAGGAATGAAAAATCTGAGAGGTATGCTGGGATGACCTCGTTTGTGACAGTTACCTTGGGTGATGTGGCGACATTTATACGTGGGATTACCTTCAAGCCTGAGGATGTTGTTCCGGTGGGAACTGAAAATTCAGTTGCATGCCTGCGGACAAAAAATGTTCAGGCTGAACTCGATCTAAGAGATGTTTGGGCTGTGGACAGAAGTTTAGTGCGCCGTAACGATCAGTTTCTGCAAGAAGGTGATATATTGATTTCCAGCGCTAATAGTTGGAACTTGGTTGGGAAATGTAGCTGGATTCCTGCGCTTCCTTGGAAAACAAGTTTTGGTGGTTTTGTATCGGTTCTTCGAGCTAATCCCGAACATGTTTATCCGCGTTTTTTGTTTTGGTGGTTTTCGTCAACCCGCATCCAGGCTATGGCAAGAAGTTTCGGTAATAAGACAACTAGTATTTCAAATTTGAATGTTGATCGTTGTTTGGAACTTTCTCTTGATCTTCCAAGCTTGCAGGAACAAGTGCGCATTTCGTCTATTTTGGATCAGGCTGAATGCCTTAGGGCTAAGCGTCGAGAAGCGATTTTTAATCTTGATGCTTTAGCTCAAGAGGTTTTTATTGATGTGTTTGGTGATCCCAGCTCTAGTCAAAAGAAGTGGGAGGTGAAAAAGCTGAGTGAGCTGGTGTTGGAGTTTCGATATGGCACATCAGAAAAGTCAGGGGGGGAGGACATCCCTGTTTTGAGGATTCCTAACATCGCAAAAGGTGATGTTGATATATCGGATTTAAAGTTTGTCTCTCTTGGGGTAAAGGACTACGAGCGTCTGCTGTTGAAAGAAGGAGATATTCTTTTTGTGCGGTCCAATGGTAATCCTGAGTTTGTTGGGCGTTGTGCGGTTTTTGAACAAGGGTCCTGCGGTCGAGGTTTTGTTTATGCTTCTTATTTGATTCGCGCGCGTTTGAGTCAAGATGTTGTTTCTCCTTACTACTTGCGTGAGTTCTTACTAGGTCGAACGGCAAGGCAGTCGCTTTTAGCTAATTCAAAAACATCTGCAGGGCAATACAATATAAATATACAAGGGTTGGGTAGCATTGATGTGCCTGTCCCTCCGTTGACCTTGCAGGAGGAGTTTAGCCGTAGACTCTCAGCAATCAAAGATATGAAAAAACTGTATCTAAACGATCTCTCGAAGCTTGAGGCCCTCTTTACCTCTCTCCAAATCCGCGCCTTCCGAGGCGAGCTCTAATCCATGCGCGGCTCAATGCTCCTGATCTGGTCCCGTACCTGGCGCGAGCTCTGGAGCCCCTTAAAGCGCGACACGGATCGGCGCCTGCCGATCTGTTCTGCGAGTGTACCGGGCGTTGATGCCCGCCTTGAAAACGCCACCGTCCCTTGCAGTTCTGGCCGAAATCATCGACGACCCTCCCCAGAGTGTTCAAGTCTTCCGCCGGATCACCGCCGATGACCTTATCGACGAGTCGGCACTACTGAGCTTTCTGCAAAACGTCTACGGCGTGCTCGATGAGCTGGCGGGAGAGGCGCTGGCCAATGCGCACTTCAATCGCCTCTCTGGTTTCATCGAGACCTGCAACCTGCGTTACGAGTTGCGCCGCCCCGTGTTGGTTGTACCCGACCGTACCCGGGCTGTTCGCCAGCCTAGTTCAGGGATTGCGCGACAGCCATGCCGAGCACCCGCACCTCCACACCCTGCAGCGGGATTTCGACCAGGCTTTTCGTGATCTACACGACAAGGGCGGCGAAGGACGCATCAAAACCTGCCTGCAAAAGCAGATCAACTTGCTGGAAGCCTTGGGCCGCGACAATCCTCGGGTAAAGGAGTAGTCGCTGTCGAGCATCTGCGATCAGCTCCCCCATTGGCCTCACGCCAAGGTTCGCGAGGCGCTGAAAAGCCTCTATGGTTTCACCTGTGACTATCCCGGCAATCGCCATGGCGGCAAGCCCGGCAGCGTGGAAGGCAATATAGAGATGCGCGATATGCTGGCACTTTGTATCCTGTCCACCGGATTCACCCCGTACCTGACCGACCGGTTAGACGTTGCCGCCATATTTCAAGGATGTTGATATGAGTAACTTTGCCTTCTTGCGCACTGAATGGCCCGGCCTCTATGCCGAAGCGGTCAAGGCAGAGGCCAATGTCTTGGCTGATCCGCGCTCTTCCTGTTTCTATGCCCGGCGCACTCTGGAGTTGTTGGTGGCGTGGCTGTTCCAGGCCGATCGCAGCTTGAAGTTGCCGTACAAAAGCGATTTGTCGGCGTTTCTGTTTGAACCCAGCTTCAAGATCCTGACCGGGCCGATGCTCCACACCAAAATGGAAGTCATCCGCAAGCGTGGTAACGATGCTGTGCACAGCGCCCGCCAGGTACGCGAGCAAGATGCCCAGGCCGTCCTCAGCGAGCTGTTTCATGTGGCCTATTGGCTGGGGCGGCATTACGCACGCAGTGCGGCCGGTAAACCGGATGGTGCGTTGCGTTTCAACGCTGCGCTATTGCCTAAACCGCCAGGAGCCGTCGCTACCCAAAGCCAGACTCAGCTGCAAACGCTTGAAAGCGAGCTCGCTCAACGGGATGCCGCGCTGGCTCAAGCGCAAAAGAAAAACGCGGCCCTGGATCAAGAACTCGTCTCGCTGCGCGCTGACGTGGCAGCAGCGAAAGCGGCCAACGCCGTACAGCCCGATACCCACGACTACAACGAAGCCCAAACCCGCGACCTGTTTATCGATCAGTTGCTGCACGAAGCCGGTTGGCCGTTGGATGCAGCTCGTGATCGTGAGTATGAAGTGGCGGGCATGCCGAACACTCAGAACAAGGGCTTTGTCGACTACGTGCTCTGGGCCGACGACGGCAAGCCAATGGCGCTGATCGAAGCCAAGCGCACTCAGCGCGACGCCCGTGCCGGGCAGCAGCAGGCCAAGCTGTATGCCGATTGCCTGGAATCGATGTACGGCCAGCGGCCACTGATTTATTTCACCAATGGCTACGAGCACTGGCTGTGGGACGACACCTTGTACCCGCCGCGTTTGATTCAGGGCTTCCATAAAAAGGCCGAATTGGAACTGCTGATTCAGCGCCGTATCAGCCGCAAGGCCTTGGGGCAGGCGACCATCGATCCGTTGATCGTCGAACGGCATTACCAGCAACGGGCGATCCGTCGTATCGGCGAAACCTTCGAGCAGGATCGTCAGCGTAAGGCGTTGGTGGTGATGGCCACTGGTGCCGGCAAGACCCGCACGGTAATTGCCCTGAGCGATTTGTTGATGCGTTGCAATTGGGCCAAACGCATTCTGTTTCTGGCCGATCGTGTGGCGCTGGTCAATCAGGCGGCTAACGCCTTCAAAAGCTTTTTGCCCAGTGCCGCTCCGGTGAATCTGGTCACTGAGAAGAACACTGAAGGGCGCATCTATGTGTCGACCTACCCGACGATGATGGGCCTGATTGATGAAAAGCAGGAGGGGCAACGCCGCTTCGGTGTGGGCCATTTCGATTTGATCATCATCGATGAGGCGCACCGATCGGTGTATCAGAAATACCGGGCGATTTTTTCCTACTTCGATGCGCTGCTAGTTGGGCTGACCGCTACCCCTAAAGATGAAATCGACCGTAACACCTACAGCCTGTTCAATCTGGAGAGTGGCGTTCCGACCGATGCCTACACCCTGGAAGATGCAATTGCAGAGGGCTATCTGGTCAAGCCTCGCGGGGTTTCGGTGCCGCTCAAATTTCAGCGCGAGGGAATCCATTACGACGATCTTTCCGAAGATGAGAAAGATCAGTGGGACGAACTGGAGTGGGGAGAAGAGGAAGAAACACCGGACGAGGTTAGCTCCGATGCGGTAAACCGCTGGCTGTTCAACACCGACACGGTAGACAAAGTGCTGCAAACCCTCATGGAGCGCGGCCACAAAGTGGCGGGCGGTGACCGCTTGGGCAAGACCATCATCTTTGCCAAGAACAACGCTCACGCCCAATTTATTGCTGACCGCTTCGACGAGAGCTATCCCGATAAGGCCGGTGCCTTTGCTCGGGTGATTACTTACAAGACCGAATATGCGCAGTCGTTGATTGATGATTTCTCAATCAAGGATAAGGCGCCGCACATCGCGATTTCGGTGGATATGCTCGATACCGGGATTGATGTGCCGGAAGTGGTCAACCTGGTGTTTTTCAAGATTGTTCGCTCCAAAGCCAAGTTCTGGCAAATGGTCGGGCGAGGTACGCGATTGTGCAAAAACCTCTTCGGCCCAGGGCAGGACAAGGAAGATTTCTTCATCTTTGATTTCTGCCAGAACCTGGAGTTTTTCAACCAGAATCCCGAGCCCACCGAGGGAACATTGAGTGAGCCATTGGGGCAGCGCTTGTTCAAAGCTCGATTGGAAATGTTGGCGGCCCTGGATCGGCGGCGTAACAGTGTCGAGCTCAAGGAGCCTCGTGGCGCCTATGCGACCGTGTTCAGCGATGATCAGCTGCGTGACGACATTGCCCAGTCGCTGCATGAGCGGGTGTGCTCAATGACGCTGGACAATTTCGTGGTTCGCCCTAAACGACGTTGGGTCGAAATCTATTCCGCTGCAGGCATTTGGAAAGATGCCGGTGAGACTCAACTGCGTGAGTTGGCCGAGCACGTTTCAGGATTGCCGACCACTTTGGCGGAAGAAGACGAAGAGGCTAAGCGCTTCGATCTCCTGCTGCTGCGATTGCAGCTGTGCATTCTCAATGCAGAACCAGGTTTCGTCCGTTTAAGTGAACAGGTGCAAGACTTGGCTCAAGCGCTGCTGGGACAGACCAATATCCCGGCGATTGCGGAACAAGTGCTGATGATCGAAGCAGTGGCGGGGCAGGAGTGGTGGGAGGATGTCACCGTTTCGATGCTGGAACAGGCTCGCCGCAAGTTGCGCAGTTTGATCAAACTGCTGGAAAAAGGGCGTGGCGTTACCGTCTATACCGATTTTGAGGACGAGCTGGGACAGATCGACGAAGTCATTATGCCTTCGATGGTGAACCCGGCGAGTTTCGAGCGTTTCCGTGATAAGGCCCGTGCTTTCTTGCGCGCACACCAGGATCACCTGTCGTTGCAGAAGCTGCGCCGAAATCAACCGCTGACGTCCTTGGATCTAGAGGCTCTTGAGCAAATGCTGGTTGAAAGTGGTGCTGGCGCAGGCGAGATCAATCGTGCGAAAGAACAGACCAGAGGCTTGGGATTGTTCATTCGCTCCCTGGTTGGCCTGGATCGCGATGCCGCCTCTGACGCGCTGTCTGGCTTCCTGGCTGGAAAAGCACTCAACGCCAGCCAGATCGAGTTTGGTAACTTGGTAATCCAGCACCTGACAGAGCACGGCGTTATGAGTGCAGCCCTGCTGTATGAGTCGCCCTTCACCGATATCACGCCAAGTGGTCCGGACGGCTTGTTCGAGCCGAAGCAGGTCGATGAATTGTTTTCGGCATTGAGCAAGATTGAGGCAAGTGCTTTGGTGGCGTGAGTTAGGTAGTAGGTGAAGTTGGAGTGACGCGTCCTACCTCGTCTGGAAAGCTATTTGGCGGTCAGCTTGCCCATGATTTTTGCTTTCCGATCGGTCGCGGGAGGGCGCAGGTAACTGCCATTTCTACCGCGACGATTCAGGCACCGCTATCGGCGCATGTAATCGACAAAGGTACGCCACAAGCCAGTTTGCGAACTTAAGCACCGTAGTTCAGGACTGCAAATGCACCGTATCAATCGAACATCAAAACCTGCGTCAGACTGGGGTCGTAATCCGTATTTCCCAGATGGCTCGCCATGCACATTAGGCCAAACGCCATTGCCTTGTGCTTATTCCAGAGAGTTTCCAGGTTCTCCAGCAGAGGCAACAAGCATTTTTTTCGTAGCGACCGAGTTCATAGTGGTCAGGCTGTGAGCCGATCGTGTCGAAGTAAATTTCAGCCCCCAGCTCTTCCTCTGCATCTGATCGCAAGCAAGCCATTTCATCGTAGGCGTCACGACATTCCTCGCGCTCCTGGGCCATAAACGTTTGGAACTCGGCTTCGTTATCGGAGAACTCCTCCTTTAAGTCATCTGGCACATTTGCCAGGCTCTGTACGAAACGCCCTCGGTAGTCCTGCTTGATTCGTGCAACGAAGTAATCGAAGCGATCGAAGCGATCGAATTTATGGATGGTATTCGATAGCCATCCGGCTTTGACGTTCAACCACCGACCATCGCTGACTTTATCCGCCAGCATATCCAGGTCATCTCCCAGCGGAGTACCGCCGAATACCGTTTTCAGGAAATCGTGCTGCTTGTTGAACTGGTCATAGTGTTTTTCGTAGGCACAATCTATCTCGTTTGCCTGTTTGATCGTCATTGGTAGGGCTCGCTTGGGCTGACTCAGAGAAGCGCAAAGTGCGGGGCTCGAGGTTGTGCTGCCATTACTTTAATTGGAAGGGATCAGGTTAGCTTGAATAGAGTGAGGGATGATGGGTAGGTGCAGTCATCCCTGAATCTTACGAGCGGAGAGATCAACCCTCAAAAAAGTGATTGGCCTCAGCTTTTTTATCTAACCCGACTACTACGCTTTCCGTGATACGGCACGCGGTGGGCGGATTGGATGGCCCCCAGTGCCGGCAGTAATAGCGACCTTCGTTTACCGCCTCACCTTCCTCAGTGAACACTTCGATCACCGCGTTCCAGAGGGACACTTTCGGCGCTTCGCTGGTGGGGTCGAGGCAGAGTAAATGAGTGATCTGCAGCTCATCCTCGTCATCGACCTGAAAGCCTTGGTATCCGATGACGAGAAGCCAGTGTCCCGACTGTCCGCCTTCCCATTGAACACCAACTATGGGGATCTTTCGTTGATCGACCGCTTCGGCGAGGTTGCCTATAGTGGTTTTGCGGCGCGGGGCTACATCCAATACGTCGGTTACCACCCCGGCTCTCTTGAATAACTCGACCAGCCAACTCACGTCGAAATCGTCGGTGCCTTCGGTCACAAGTGCACCAAAGGCCATCAAGTTGTCGCGAAAGCGCCCAAGACGAGTACGGCCGTCGAACGTATCGAGCGACAGCGCCTGCTCGCGAGACATCACCCCGAGCGTGATCAGTGTCATCACGGCGCAGTAGGGCCCACAGGCCCCATCCATTTCACCTTGACGCAGGTGGATAAGGTCGTTGTTGTGGGGGTGGGCGCAGGTCACGGGGCCATGGGGTGAAACGGACAACCATGGGCTGACGAACATTCGATTCATGCGGTGTCATTCCTTTACGCATGGGGCAAGCCACGGCCTGGGAAGTAGCCGTGGCGAAACTGATGCGATGGATCGGCTAGTTGCGGATTTGAAGCACTGTCTGGTAGTTACTGGGCAGGCTCCAGTACTTTGTAGACGCCAGGCGTTACCCGCAGGTATTGGGCCTTGGCGCCATTGCTGACACTGTTTCCACCTGCACCGGTCTTTCCGTCACTGGCTTTGTTGGCGATGGTCGTACCAATCGCCGACTTCATGAAGAACTCGAAACCAATCCGATATTTTTCAACTAGCTCCTTACCCTCGGGGTACATCACCCGGCGACGCTCCGAGGTCAACTCCTGAACCTCAAAGGGATCACTTAGTGCACCATTTCGGGTTTCCAACAGAATTGATTCATACAACGTCATGCTTTCTTCCTTTGAGATGTAGGCGGTCAAAAGTAATCCTGACCGCCGGGATTGATCGTTAACGCGAGAGTGAAACCCGCCCACGGCTAGAAAACGCGAATGGCACCGGCAGCCGTAGGCAGGAAGATCCAGGCCTCTATCACAGGCCTGCCAGATGCCGCCTCAATCGCTTGGGCATACGCGTCAAGTTGGCCTGCATGTTCTTGAGCCAGTCGCTCCCACTGCGCCTCGGGAGATGGATTGGATTTGTGGTCAATCAGTACCCAGCCATCCTTCGTATCCAACAACAGGTCAATCCGTCCATTCAGTATCTGCCCCGAGGTGAGCAACTGTTGCACCGGGTACTCTGCCATGGCTTTGGCATGCGGCCACCGGGACTCGATCCAGGAATGCAACGCAGATAGCTGATTGATGACCTGGCTGGCGCTCACATGCTCATGTACTTCATGGCTCAGCAGCAGGCGCTGCACTTCGTCCAGGACGACGGGACGGGTTGGATCGGTGAACGAGAGGCACAGACTGGCGTGAATCGCGGTCCCCAATGCACTCATATCCGGGCTGCCCTGCAAGGCGATGCGGGTGCCGATTTGGCATTTTTCGCCGGCGCCTGTCACCGATCGGATGACGCTACTGGACGGCTGAAAGCTCAGTTGCATACGCGGCTTGGCAACTACCAGTGGGGCAAGCCAATGCAGATTTTGCACGGCAACTGCGATAGGTTCTGGCGCATTGTCGGCGGTCAGTGTTCGACAGTCAGCCGGCAACGATTTCCCGCTAGGTAAACGTAGAACTTGCTCGCCTGGGGCTGTCATCAACCACGGCGCTTGAACGCAGTCGAGCCACTGCCCGGTTGTTTTTCTGCCGGAACGTGCGATCACCAGCAGATCGCGGGCTCGGGTCATGCTCACGTAAAGCAGGCGTTTTGCTTCTTCAACAGCTTCCTCTCGGCACGTTTTGGCCAGGCTGGTCTGCTCGAACTTCTCGGCCAGTGGGACCTTCTGCTGTTTGCCTAGAGGCCAAGGCCAGTAGCGGATGAAGCGGTCGTGCAATGGTTTGTGCGGATCGAACGCGCTATTGGAGCGCGAAGAAACGGACCATAGGCGGTCGCCAATATCGCGCGCCAAATCCATCAGGATGACCACTGGCCATTCCAGGCCTTTGCTTGCGTGGTGGGTCATCACCTGAACGGCGTCCAAAGCCGGTGTGGCCAATGCATCGTTGTTGGTGCTGGCCGTTTCGCCCAACCAGAGCACCAGCCCGGAGATAGATGCAGCCCCCAGCCCATTTCGGCATAGGTCCTCATATTGCTGCGCCAAGTCGATTATTGCGTCGAGGTTGGCCATGCGCTTTTGAGCCTGTGCTGGCGAGGTCGACCAACTCGTGACGCGCGAGGGTAAGTCACACTCAGCGATTAAGCGCTGCAACGCTTCCACAGGCGTCAGCAATGGAAGGTCCGCGCGCAGCCGCGCCACTGCCGCAACCAAGGGGTGTGCCCGATAATCGTCGACGTCTTGCTCGCGCCACAGCGCTTTTGGATGACCCGCATGCAAATAACGCAGGCGCTCCGCAACCCAGCTCTCCGGCTCTTCTGCCTCAGCCAGCGAAACAATCTGCGCGGTAGCCAGGGTATCGAAGGGATCATTCAAGCGACGCAAGCACGCCAGCGCCAGGGTTGCTTCTGCGGTAGCCAGCAAGCCGGGCTGTGCAGTGGAGCAGGGCATTCCCGCTGCAGCGAGGGCGGCGGCCACTTTGGCGACGTTGCTGTGGGAGTAGCAAAGTACGGTGATATCGCCCAGCTGGACGTCACGGATTTCCTTGCTGGTTTTATCGAATACCTGATGCCGGTTTTTCACCAGTTGGCCAATGCCTTCGGCCAACGCATTCACCTGCTGCTCGGCATTGCTGCCATCGAGTAACCAATTGGCGAAGGCGGGCCCGGGCAGTTGGTCCGCTCGAGTAGGTATCAGCTGAACTTCGTCGGGCGGCAAGCTGCTGGAGAACGCCGGGCCAAACACTTCGTTCGCCAGCTCGACCAGCTCCGGTCGTGAGCGCCACGAGTTACGCAACACCTGTTTCTCACCGCCCATTTCGGGTAACGCGTTGAGGATGGCCTGCATCAATGCACAGTCGCTGCCACGGAAGCCATAAATGGCCTGCTTGATATCGCCTACCCAGTAAACCCGTTTGGCAAAGCGCGAAAGCTTCAGGAAGACTGCCAACTGCATCGGGCTGGTGTCCTGGAACTCGTCAACCATGACCAGATCAAGTTCTTGCTCCAGCACCTGAATCACGGCGGGGTTGTCTAGCAGTTTCAGCAATGCGTGTTCCTGGTCGGCAAAGTCCAGCACGCCGAGCTCAAGTTTGCTCTGGCCGTACACGTGCAATGCGTCGATGGCCAAGGTGAACACCTGTTCCAGATACACCGTGATATCGCGATGCAAGTCCGTGTGTTCTGCGTAGCGCTCTACCGTTTCGGTCAGGCTTGCAACCAATGGCTTGAGCTTGGCTTCCGGGGCCGATTTGGCCAACTTTGCCCAGGCACTCCAGCGCGCGTTGCCTTGCAGCAACTCACGGTGGAAATCCATGAGCAGGGATACATAGTCCGCCGTAAGCTTTATCTTGCTGTTGGCAGCGATCAGTTGTCCAAGCACATCAGGAATGATGCGCAGGAGCTCACCGCTCAAGTCGGTTTTGGTCGCTGAGGGGAAATGCTCAAGCATATCCTCGGCATTGCGGACTGCAAAACCACGGGCCAGATCGAGGTCGATGTCGTTGGTGCGTAGCTGATCTAACAGTCGGCGAAGTTCATCGAGCCAGTTATTGCTCGCATAGTCGCCCTGTTGATGGGTGACTTCCAGGCCCAGACGGCGTGCGATGGCAAGGAAGGTGTCCATGCTTTCGCCATGCAGGACCCGGTCTACTGCCTGATTGAGCAGCACTTTCGCCTGATTCTCTTCCAGCACTCGCTGTTGTGGAGGCATGCCAGCTTCAAATGCGAAGCGCTCCAGCAATTGGCCCCAAACGCTGTTGACGGTGCCTATCCGGGCTTGCCCCATAGAGGTCGCCAAGCCAATCTCACCTTTTTTGAGCAAATGGCTGCGTACTCGCTCGCGAAGTTCGGCTGCCGCTTTTCGTGTGAAGGTGGTGGAGCAAGAACTTGATCTGG
>ENA-OOOT01000004-OOOT01000004.1-human-oral-metagenome-genome-assembly--contig:-NODE-4-length-23070-cov-82.805387_pt1 | contig 23070 bp, 32 predicted proteins | sample MGYA00245258_ERZ501125 | MGnify/ENA primary metagenome ERZ501125 (study PRJEB25959, sample SAMN05335001) | human oral metagenome | host: human-associated | place: USA: California | collected 2014-03-29... | reverse complement strand
AAAAAAAAATTTTCTCGTTGACTGTTACAGACGAGGATGGGATCTGTTTGAAGGAGAAGGCGGCGACAGAGAACCTAATGGTGCTGAATGCGGAGCTTCATGAATATCATATCCATAAGACCCTTCTAAGACACCCTTCACTTTCGACATCAACAGATCCATGTTAACACCCACATCCGTGCCATCAGTTCCATTGTTCTTGAAGGGACTATCGTCACTCAGCGTAAAATTAGATAGATAATCGATAAACCCAATGTCTTCTAGCTTCGGGAAGTAAAACGAGGAGGATCCCGATCACGTCATCCGTGAATAAGACATTCGCTTGCCATATAAACTCAAATAAGATTAATATTTAGCGATAATATTAATATTTAAGAGCGAATTTTACCTGTCATTGACCGTTTCAGCGGGTCCGGAATAATATTCAATCGCTGGTGTTCCGCCTCCATAGCCATCACCAGTAACTCCCGTATCTACGAGCAATCAATTAATACTTTATTGAATTTCTTAGAATTCGTGATGTACCTGCCGAGGGAAGCAATGTTATTCGTAAAGCTGGCTTCAACTAGCGGAACGTAGCCCATGGACGCTGCGACGGATAAAGTTCTGTTGAAAACAGGAATAACTAATAATTTTGATTAGTTATGCATATTATATTATTAGGATACAACCCGCCGTAGAGTCGCTACAATTTTTAAATTTGAATTTGCCGGGAGCGATGGCCATTGCTCGGAGGTACTTACAAGTATTGTGATTTTGAGGTCTTGGCAAAATAACAGAATAAATGTGCGGCCATCACCGTGAATATCATAAAATAAATTGTTTTCGAATAGCACTCGATCAATAACCCAAGGCTTTACAGCGAACTCATGCCTAAAATAATAATTTTTAGCTCAATATACTTAGTATAATTATCGTTATATTACCAAATCCGGAAAGAGTGTTCTTTACGATGTTATTTATAATGATAAAGTCCGACAAAATTGGTAACACATCCACAAGCAAGTAAAATACCCAAACCATTATTATTACCCGATAGCATATTTTCCAATATATTTGAGTCGATTAAAACCCTAAAACCCCTCAACAAAAGTTAGTGTACGGTATTCAATGAAAATAATTAGCGGCGTGCCAAAATTATTACTTCGAAATATTTTTCTTGATCCGATCAAATGAAATTGTCCAGCGAAGAAAATCAGTAACAATTACTTACTCCCATAATAAAATTTTTCTTGATTTTTGTCAACAGAGGGTTAGGGTGTAGATCAAACGCAGACGCGTCTTGTTTTAATTAACACTTCTTCGGTTTTCACCGCATTGCTTAATTCGCATAAATTAACAATTCTATGAGGTGAGATTGTTGGCTACAATGACATTTTGTTTGTTGATATGATCAATGGGGTTGGTTAAATTTTGACGTAAAGTGAATTTTTTAACGTGATTTCACGCGAGTTACCTTGGCGCGCATCTTTCGCGCCTTTTTGACGTATATTTTTTGCGAATTGACGTATATCAACGTATATCAACGTATAAAAACGTATAAAAACGTGGAATGACGCAAACAATCGTAGTCAAACGTAGATGCGATATTATCTTTTAAAAAATTAATTGCACCGGGTTCTGAACTAATTGTTACACCACTTACTTGTGCTAATCGAACTGCGAAAAATTGTTTTGGAGAGAAATTCGTTTTGTCTGGCAGGTTTGATCCGCGGGATCTTCGGTTGCCGGGATCGGCGGCGGGTCAAGTTAGTAGCTATACCAAAGCCAGTCAATATGTATATACATTTATAGATTTATAAGGAGCAGGAAGTCAGTGTTGCGAGATTAACACTGCACGATCGGATGAGTTTTAAATTCGACTTGCAACTTAAAATAGGACACCCCAATATATATTTGATTATTTTTTAATCTCTTTTGTGTATCTAAAGGTGAATAACGTAACAAAACGTAACCGTTCGCACAAAACGTAACGTGACGCAAAAAAACATAACTTTTCGTGCGTTCACGTAGCCGTTTTTTAAAGTTTTTTTGGTGGCAGTTTGGCGCGAAAAACAAACGTCACCCAACGTGACCTGACGTGAAAAAAGCACATACGAAAAATTTAACCAACCCCAATGAAACTGGCCAGGTTAAAAATAGAAAAAAACCTCTCTCAGGTCCGACCTGGTGCGAGATTTTCTCTGGTCCATTATAATTTTACATTTAACTCTAGGAAGCACACTTGTTACTGTGAGTTGCACGATGGATAGTCAAGGAGAGCTTCCCACCCTCCATCCGAACGTTGTGGAAGGTAAGTAATCAGAAAAATTCTAAAAATCGATTCTCTTCCAAAGTTGGCTTATGTAATAATACTACAATGGTCAAATTACTTGGCTAAGCCAGATTTAGCGAAAAATTAAAATTCTACAATTCGAAGTCCTTTCAAGTTTCGAGTTAGACCATAATAATTATTTTTATCATACAGCCCCTGGCACGGCTTTGCAAGGACATGAGTCATTGAAAACTTCGCATACTTGGTGGAAAAAACCAGTCTCGCAGATCTTGCAAAAGAAGCAGCTCATAGAAAAATTATCTAAAGGATACGATACTAATTTCCCTCGAGCCGTTATTCAGTCTAATGGTAAGTCTGATTAAAGATCAAGAAGTAACGCCTCAAAAATAAATTTCCGATTTAATTTTCCAGATTTAGCTTTTGAGGTCCGGGTTTGCTAACGGAGCACTAAATAATTATTCTAATATTATTTTTTTAGTTGCTCCTTCAGAGGAAGCCGTAACCGCCTGCCGTTTGATCACAAAATGTTTACAACTTCGAACAAAGTACGAGGCAGAGAATCCGTGCGTAGATCGCATGTTTACGCTGGGAACATTTGATCCTATCATGCCGGCATCACAGGTATAATATCAAGCATGATCTTAATTTTAAATCAAACGGAATTGCCGTTTGTGCTCCGATCGTTTACTGAAAAATTTTGGTGCAGCACACTATGAAGACTATTAACGGTATTATACACGCGTTTGACGGTGAAACAGGTATGCTAAAAAAATATGCTTTATATGTTATTAATCTGTCTTATAGACGTTACACCGGTCATTAGTGTCGAAGATTATTTGCAAGACTACAAATTGTAAGTCTTTTACCGCTTTCTATACGTATTATTAAGCTTAATTTGCTGAAATTTCATCATTTAGTGTCGTCGAGACTGATAATACTGGCCCTGCAAAGACTTTTTCGTACTTCCGTTTGAAGAGTTTGGAATTCAAATTCGATTTTCATATTTTATTGAACGATTCGAGAGAACAATTGGCATCACAAGTAAGTGTATATAAGATATATCAATACTGTACATTTGCTTAATCCCTCATGTTTAGTGGGATCCGAAAGACTTCGAGTCCGTGACCAAGGTCGATACGCACATTCATTTGAGTGCTGCAATGACTTCAAAGCACTTATTGGAGTTTATTAAGAAGACTGTTAAAGAGCGTCCCGATGTGAGTATAAATCATTATTTGCGAGTATTATAGTGTTATTTATATGTGTTGCAGGATATCGTTAATGTCACCAAAGACGGCAAGAAAGAAACATTGAAAGACTTGTTTGATCGTCTTAACATTAACCCCGAGTATTTTACTTTGGACTCATTAGAGACTCGCGTAAGTATATATAACACTATCATAGTATTAATAACATAGCAAATTTGAAAAATTTGGATCCGGATCTGACATTTTGGACAGGCTGGTGACACGTTCCAACGCTTCGACAAGTTTAATATGAAGTACAACCCGTTTGGCAAAGGCGAGCTAAGAGACGTGTTCTTAAAGACGGCCAATGTGATTGAAGGCAAATATTACGCTGACATCACAAAGGAGTGCTTGAAGAAGATGGAGAAGAGCAAGTACCAAATGGCTGAGTACCGTGTATCGATCTACGGTCGTAAGGCGAGTGAGTGGGATGAATTGGCCAAGTGGGTCGTGAACAACGATCTATTTTCAGCTCACAACCGTTGGGTCATTCAGTTCCCGAGAATTTTCTTCGTGTTGAAGAAGGTCGGTTTGAAGCACTTCCAAGAACTGCTCGAAAGTAAGCTAACGATTTCATCATCTAAATAATCACTAATAATATCTTCTCAGATATGTTCATGCCTTTGTTCGAAGTAACCCGTGATCCCTCTTCGCATCCGGATCTCCACAAGTTTTTGACTCATGTTTGCGCCTTTGATAGTGTCGATGATGAAAGCAGAGCTGAGCGTAAATTCGACGAAAAGTAAGTCAATCTGAATTGGGAATGAAAATCTAACCCTGATTTCACAGTACGGCGAAGGTTTACCCTGAGAATTGGAACACGGAAGAAAATCCACCGTACGCGTACTACAATTACTATTTTTGGGCAAACATCACGGCTTTGAACAAGTTCCGAAGACTTCGTGGCATGAAACCGTTCGATTTCAGACCTCACTGCGGTGAATCTGGTGACTTGGACCATTTGGCCTCGAGTTTCTTGGTAGCTAAGCACATTAATCACGGCATCAATTTGGCCAAGACGCCAGTACTGCAATATTTGTATTACTTGAAACAGATTGGTCTCGCCGTTAGTCCGCTCAGCAACCACCAACTGTTCTTGCAGTACAAGGATAATCCTTTTGCAAGGTTCTTCAAGAAAGGTCTTAACGTGTCATTGTCAACCGATGACCCTCTTCAGGTACGCCTTTCATGTCGTTTTAATATAACACCCGTTGCTTATTGTCATTCAGTTCCATTACACGGAGGATCCGTTGCTCGAGGAGTACGCAATTGCAGCGCAAAGATGGAAGTTGGGCGTTTGTGATTTGTCAGAAATTGCACGCAACAGTGTCTTGCAATCGAGTTTCGAGCACTCTGAAAAGATGAGATGGCTCGGACCTAATTACAAGAAAGAAGGGTCTGACGGCAATGACATTCGGTTCACGAATCTTCCTAACATTCGTATTTGCTACCGTTACGAAACTTTGCAATCGGAACTCAACTTGCTCAAAAGGTACGTAAAAATGGATTGCTGAAAAAACACCGATTTAAATATCTGTCGCGTAGATTCAGCACTTCTGGCCAAATGAGCCCTCGTGATATTTCAGTTAGCATGGAGACTACTGAAGCTTTGGGCAAAATTGTCGTTAAAAGTCCTCATCCAAGTAAGCTTAACTTAATTAGGTTAAGTGGTTTTTCTGTGCTAATGTAACTTTATAAGGTCCTGTTACTGACGAAGAAGAATTGGGCGCTCGCCGCTTGACCAGTGCATTAGAGTTGCGTCGAAAGTACAAGCAGCCAATCATTACTAAAGCCAAAGCTGAAGGCCCTGGCTTCACGTCAGGCGTAAGTAACGAAATTTCAATTTTTCACAGTACCGGATCTAATCGTTACTGTTCAATAGTATACGTTCAGATCACAAGGAGGTGTTTACTACGTGCGCGAATGCATCACTGTTGGCGATAGAACGTTCGTTGATCCCACCGCACTCATCGTGTTGCCCAAGTACGCCGAATTCATTCACGACTACAATAAGATCGTTGAGATATGCCATTGCGGTCCTACTGGTACGAAAAACTATTCAAAAGCGACTTAGTAACTTAATGTTAACTTTAATCTTTGCAGCTACGCTGTCTCACATTCGCATGCGATTGATGGAATATCGATTCGAGTTCCATACTTTGTTGAACGGTAACCGCGAGTCTGATGCCATGAAGGTACCTATATTTTGTGTATACGTAGTACTCGGCAAGCTTATTAATATTTTTATATAGAACTTGAAGTTGGACTACTATCATATGTACAAGGTTGATAATAACGTTCGCTTGAACACTGGAATGGTCGCCAAACATTTGCTTAAGTTCATTAAGACCAAGATTAAGAATCATCCTCACGTAAGTCAATGACTATATTAGGCAAGTGCTCGTGATGTACTTACAATATTTCCTTTTTAGGATATCGTGTACATGCATGGCGATAACCCTGTGACACTACAAAAAGTGTTCGATGGTATGGGCATCACGCTTGAAAATTTGACGTTAGATTCGCTTGATGTCAAAGCTGAAGGCACTTTCCAACGCTACGACACTTTGGAAATGAAAACTAATCCGTTCGGAGTTGGAGAGCTGCAGACTTTGTTCTTGAAGTACGACAACTTCTCGAAGGGCAAGTACTTCGGTGAATTGGCGCGAGAGTTGTTGAGCAAGAAGAAGAAGACGCCGTATCACTTGTTCGAGTACAGATTGCCATTTTTGGGAAGGTAAAACTTGTCTAGATCGATCGAAAGTATCAAGCTTCACCTTGCTAATTTTGTCCTTTTTTAGACATCGTCGTGAATGGGATGACTTGGCCGATTGGATCGTTACTAATGGCTTGGAGTCGTCGCAAATTAACTGGGTCATTGAAATTCCTCGTGGCTACAAAGCACTCAAAATGAACGGATCTGTTCATTCATTCCAGGAACAATTGGACAGTAAGTCTATCGTTCTATCTACAATTTATATCTAATTTGCCCTTATTAGATATCTTTGCACCATTGTTCGAAGTCACTCAAGGTAAGCGAGATCAATCGTGACAGATCCAGATCTAACGTAAATTTTAACAAACAGATCCATCAACGCATCCAGCCTTGGCCCGTGTTATGCACAAGATTTCAGCGATTTCTATGATCCCTCACGAGCTCAACAGCTCTTCGACTCATCGCACGATCATTTCAGGCAATGTATTGCCACGTGACTGGATCAACGACGATAACCCTTCTGTCGCGTACACAATGTACTACTTTTGGGCTAATTTACAGTCGTTGAACTCTTTCAGAAAGAACTTGGGACTTTGTACGGACACTTTTTCTATATATGGCAATTAGTCTAATTTCTATTTTTAGCTACTATCAAGTTCGTGCCTCAAAGCGGATTGAGCCTTGAAGTTTCTTCGGGCATTCCTATTGACGTTATGATTTCATTCTTATTGGCCGATGGTACGAAAATGACTTTGATTACCAAATAAGGAAATAATCCCGTACCTAACTTTTGTTCTTTGCAGAAATCTCGCAAGGCATTGACTTGGCGAAATCATCGACGCTTCAATATTTGTATTATTTGGCACAGATCGGAATTTTCATCAGTCCACTCAGCGTCAATAACCTCGTGATCGACTACGAGAAAAATCCGTTCGAAAAGTTCTACAAGCGAGGTCTGGCTGTCACTTTAGCGACTGAAAATCCGCTGCAAATTCATATTACGAATGATCCTGTTGCTGAAGAGTACGCTATTGCTGCTCAGGTACGGAAAAACTTTTTACGACAAGTCAAACCCTAACCCTCGACAAATTTTTTAAGCCGCTAAAACTTTGCAGTTTTTTAAGAGACTATTGAAATTTGTTACAAAGTATATTTTAATTTGATTATGAATTAACTTTGAATACCTTTTTTAGATGTGGAAATTCTCTACGTGCGATTTGGCCGAAATTGCGCGCAACAGTGTTTTGCACTCTGGTTTCGACAAAGACGTCAAAACTAATATCTTGGGCAAACACTACGAGAAAGAAGGTGTCGAGGGCAACGGTAAGTGTTGTAGTAATATAGGATATCATTATATGGAAGTTAATGTTTGCCTTTGCTAGATCCGTCGAAGACGAGTTTGCCCAACATTCGTGTGAACTTCAGAAGTGAGGCCTGGCACCAAGAACACGAATTTTTACACAGCGTGGTCAATCATAAGTCCGTCGAATACCAGTAAAGGCTGAAAAAAGCTGCCGATAAAAATCATGATCCGCTCATTAAAGCCGAAAATGTTTTATTTTATTTTTGAAGTAACAAATTAAATGAGATTATAATCGATGAAGTACTTGTTTATTTCTGTCGTACGGCGCTCAATGCTCGATATTGTCACGGAAGCCTTGCAATAGACTTAAACGTTCTTTAGATGAGCGCGCAAGGCTATCAAGTAAGAAATAAAAGTTCGTCATTTTCTCTTCTGCGGTTGGATGCGAGTACTTCTGAAATCTTGCAAACTGATTGGCACTATCGTATAAACGCACTCCATCACCGATCATATCATATTCAAGCTTTAGAACTGTATGCAGACCGCGGATAGTAGACGGAACGTAACCATCATCGACATCATTATGGAACTCCGTTGAGTAGCCGAAACCTTCATACTTGTGCAGACGGATCAGCAAACAATTTTCTAGGAGGAAGAAAATTTCATTACTAAGGACTCAATTATTCGTCCGTGTTCGAATATACATTAAGTAATGGATTGCTATGAGTTTTAAGTTAAATAATACGTACCAAATAACTCGTATGTTCTGACGTAGTCAGGATCTGTTTCCAAAATCTCTTTGACATTCGATTGAACAATATGCAAGTTAAGCAATACAGACGGGGCAGTAATATCAAAACTGACTTCCGTTGAAGGCCAGTGCTTGACCTCGAAACAAGTACTATCGTTCAAAAATTTCGCGGCAAAGCACTGGTAGATCTGCTCGTCGCCGCGAAGCCAGACGATGACTGACGCAAAATATCAGTACGATATTAATTCGACAAAGAGAACTTACTTTTTGGTAACTTGAAGTTTTGTAATGCGGACGCTAGAAGATTTTCTTCGTTTGTTATCTTTTGTTTCTGTTCTTGAACCTGAATATCAAGCTTACTACGCTCTTCTTTTACGAGAAATTCGAATTTTCGTCGTTCAAGTTTGTCCAAATCGGCGACCAAGCTATTCAAAATGTAAGGCAAAGGAAAGAATTCAAATGTCTTGAGAGATCTGTATTCGTTTTCCAACAAGTGAATTTCATCGAGATGCTGCGAGATCGTTTTCATTTTTTCTTCCAGTGCGCGCTTGAGATCAAGCAATCGGTCATTTGCTCTGACTTTCTTCTTTTCAATAACAATTACATACGCTAGCATTTCTCCAAGCATTTTCCATCCTTCTTCATCATTGACGGATATCCTAGCCAAGATTGATTTCCAATGTCGTCTCGCATCCGACTTGACACTCGGATCTGCGATAATTTCAAACTTTGGCCATAGTGCATTTGCAACATTGGTCCATTTTTGCTTGCCATTTGGACTAAAAGCTCTCACAACGCTGCCTTAATCAAAAAAATTAGACTTGGAAAAACGAACGAGTAACGAACTTACTAACAATACGGCGTAAGAGGCCCTTATCATGTTTTTCATCCGCCATTAGCTGAGTTTGATCGAGAGTACGATTGTTACCAGAATTTAAGCTCCGTGTTGCAATAGAAGAAGATTCAAATCGTTTTTAAAAGTTGACTTTTTCAACACGGCGTGGATTGCACGTTTTTTGATTTCAACTTTCTCAGTTTATACAAATGGATTTTCATCGATTTAAAGTATACCGTGTTGATTTGGTCTTGCACAACCGTTTGTTTGATCGTTTTTGATTTGCCGTGTCAAAATCGTGTCACAATTCTTCAACACGGCGTGCTACGTTTTGTTCGGTTTGAACATATAAATCAAACCAGTTTCAACACAGTAGAATATTAGTAGATTCTTCTTAGATACGCGGACCTATTCAACAACAAAGACTCGTTGCACAACTTCAGGATGGGATCTGTTTTCTATGATGAGTTTACTCTTGACAAAATCATCGAAGACGCTCTAGAAGACGTTATAGGATTGAAAAATGGCATCGATGACTTTGCTACGAGGATTACGGAGTTAAAAAATGCTATGAGCTCCGTGCGTACGAGATCCGAAGAATTCAAATTGTCCACCAAAGAAAAATACGAAAGAACGAGAAAAGCAAATGAACAAGAATTAGATTCATTATCCAGATATTCGTTTAAATATCCGAATTACTCCCAGACAATCAAAAATTTTTCTGCTCCGGTACGATCCGATCCTGCTCTTCGTCAGCCACATGTCCAAACTTCAGTTCCAATACCTCCGAAATACATAGCTGTCGACCGTCCTACAAGTAAGCAGTTTTGTAGTATTTATCATTCAGATCTGATAATTTTGAAAGAAACGAAAATTTACGTCTCAAAGGGTGATTTTCCAAGTAGCATTATCCAACAACTACTAAAAATCAACTCTAACTTTGAATATATCTTTTGGACCGATGATTTGTCAGTTCCGAGTAACTCTTGGCTATTGCACTTTGAAGACGTGATTACTCGACTCGACGACGAAGCACTTCCCAAGAAAATTAAGAACTTAGCCTTAAAATGGGGTATGTTTTAATATATTTCAAGTTACGGTCTGTAAATTTAAATTTAATGTTTTTCTCAGAAAATCGCTTCGTCTTCGTTAAGTTGTACAGGGCAGGTGGAAATGCTGTCGCAGACTATCGTAACAATCAATACGAAAGCGATTTCTTCCAGGAATAAGAGTAGCCAAAGGGATCTATAACCTTATCATCCGTGACAACGGAATCAGCAAACAAAGCTCTTCTAAGGAAATTACCGAGTCATCTGAACTTCAAACCATGTTGCAAACTATTGCTAAATAAACTTTTAACGAGTACTTGGACTAGCCTACAGCTTAACGACATAGTTACCGGTTGGAGCGAGGCGGTGGGTTCGGGCTTGGCCCAAAAGGTCCAAAGCTATTAAGCTTCCAAAGAAAGGCCGTTACACCCACATCGTCCGTATCAAGTTAGGTCCTCTCTGCTAAATCCGTAGCACGAAAAGTTGTCCGAGATTTGCGTGTTATGGCATGTAAAATAAATTACGTCCGAACAAAACTGAAAAATATGAGCCATTTTTCGGGTATTTTATCCATTGTCTGAATGAAAATCATCGCACCGCAAAACGCGGATCGCATGCTCGAGTTTCTCCAAAACGATAGAAACGTGATCAGAAGCTTGAGCGTAGCCTGCAACTATTTTGAGAGCTCAGGCACGTCATAAGACTTACTTGACAAGTGGAACGTTCTTTGGAAGATCCACACCAGGCAATAAAAGTGCTGCATCTAACAAGGTAATCGTGATTACGATTAAATCATAAATTTGTGGATATAAATATAATAAATTTGTTGATAATCAATGATTTTATAGCCAGTACGCCCTTTTACGCAACAAAGTTATCAATAAGATTTTTCTCACGCCTTTTCTCCGCATAATAATGTTAGGGAAAAAAATCGCATAAAAGTGACATATGTCATTATTATTTCTCTTTTATCAGTCATCATCATGAACGCTAAACTCATTGCCGTCCTGCTTTTGGGCTGCTTGGCTCTTAGCGCTTTGGCCGATTTCCGCGTGCCTTTGCAAAAGATCAAGCGATCTGCCGCTGAAGAGCGTGCTCGCATTATGAACGCCAAGGAGCGTGCTATTAACAAGTACCTCGGAGGCACTAACCCCGTCGACACCTTCAAGAACTACGATGATGTAAGTAAATCAGAATTTTTTAATAATATCTTTTTTGCTAAATCCGCAATCCCAGGTTGAATACATTGGTAACATTACCATCGGTACTCCCGGCCAATCTTTCCGTGTTGTCTTCGACACTGGTAGCGCCAACCTCTGGGTTCCTGGCGTTAGCTGCAATGACTACGGCTGCCAAGGCAAGGCCAAGTATAACTCAAAGAAGTCCTCCACCTACCAATCCAACGGTGAGTCCATCTCCATCCAATACGGAACTGGCTCCATGGACGGTTTCTTGGACGTCGACAATGTTGGTATTGCCGGAACTACCGTTGCTGGTCAAGTTTTCGGTGAGGCCACTGATCTGGCTGACTTCTTCAATGTAAGTATTGACGAGTTTACGAAATCTAATACTATCATAATTTTTAAAAATCAAGCTACTAATAGACCGCAAAATCAGCGTTCCTAACTTTAAGCACAAATCTAATAATAATTGTTTAGGGTCAACCTATGGACGGCATTCTCGGTTTGGCTTACCCCGCCATTGCTGCCGATTATGTTACCCCCGTCTTCGACACTATGGTTAGCCAAAGCCTCGTCTCTCAACCCATCTTTGGTGTCTTCTTGGACTCCAACCCTGGTGATCGCCAATCCGCTATTGATTTCGGTGAGTAGCATTATTTTTCTTGCGCGCTATCGAATGTAATTCAATACCTATATTCATTCAAGCTTAAGATATTATCGTCAGATTATTTTTAAAAATATTTTTTTGACACTCGCATCTGCAGGAACCATCGATTCTACCAAGTTCACTGGTTCTCTCCAATACGAACCTGTCGTTTCTCAAGACTACTGGACCGTCAAGTTGACTGAAGTCAGCGTCAACGGTAACGACGTCTCTGGCTGCCAAAATGGCGGATCTGGATGCCGTGCCATCGTCGACACTGGTACTTCTTTGATCATTGGCCCCACTGCCGCCGTCAACAGCATGAACATCAACGTTGACCCTGGCTGCAGCGGTATTGACCAATTGCCCGTTATCACCATCAAGATGAAGAAGTTGACCTTCAAGATCCCTCCCAAGTACTACGTTATCAAGTCTGAGGGCCAATGCTTCTTTGGTATCCAAGGTGCTGATGGTTTGCCTTTCTGGATTTTGGGCGACACCTTCATTCGTGCTTACTACACCCTCTTCGATCGTGGTCAAAACCAAATCGGTTTTGCCCCCGTCAAGTAAATCTGATCGAGGATCTACAAAACAAGCATTTGCGCTTTATTCCTAGCTATTCTGAATAGTAGGGTAAAGAGCAAATGTGTCCCTTACAAACGCAGGTTTATTGCTTTGTGAATTTGCGAATAAAACACTTTGAAAATCAAATCTGTTGTGCAGGTCAAAACTCTAAAAATTTTTAATAGTAAAACGATAAAAAAATCAAAATAAACTTGATGTAGTCATGCCGGCGCTTACAGAAGCATTATCACAAGCGTTATGCGGATAAAAACCTGTTACGAGTGTTCAGGTTCGGCAATTGCAATGCACTCAGCACCTTCTTGCTTGAACATGATGTGCTTCACTCTAAAGTGATCCAGTTGCTTTGGCTTAATCACGGCACCATGATACAAGAAGACAAAGCCAGTTGGCACTTCGATATCCTTGGTCATTAACTGTTCAAGCTGACGCAACGTCATTGACTTTTCGACAATACAAGCGCCGAGGGACGACTTGTCCTTGTTGTTCAACACTACCAACGGAAACTGGTCCTGTAAACATATCCGCGGATTAGCTTTCATGAAGTTGTTAAGTGTCACTTACGGAGGCCAGGTCCGATGCTGTCAAGTCAGAAAGTACGAGGTCAGTCACGGCGATTGCGTCTTGGTTCACGAGGCAGGCTCCAATTGCGATGTTGGCTTCCTCTAGGACTGGCACAGGAGTGTTATGAGGCTTCAAGAATTGAAAGCCTTTAAGTTCGATCTCTTCTTCAATAAGTTTTCTGAGGTCTGACAACGTGACGTGCCTAGGCTCGACCACTACAGCGCCCTCGGGCTTCCCATCCTTGATGATAGTAAGAGTGTCGGGTACTGTCAAGTCAATGCCAACAGGGCCTTGTTGAAGGGTTTTGGAGGCAGCACGTGGTATAACCGTGACGGTCCAGTAGCTGTAAGTGTTGTCTGACGTTGCGGCGCGTGTCAATGCAGTGCCTTCTTCATCACGAACGGCAATTTCAGACGCTTGTTGATTGACAAATACTAAGTCGTTGAGGCTCGGAATGCACTGCAAAATTCTTTCACGAATGACGTCTAACGTGGTCTCCGAGGCCCCATCAAAGGTAGCAGTTCCAATTACGTCACCTTTGTTATCTTCAACGATAATGTGCTTCTTCAAGTCGTTGGCGATCTTGGTGTTAGCAAATTGAATTGCCGCATGGAACGCGTTGAGTGCCAGCTTCTCGCGGACCCACTCTGGCTCAGAATATTGACCAGTGTAGTTCATGACAGGGAAGATGTTTGTTAGCGGTATCTTCGTTCGAGTGCTGAACTCTTGGATGTGAGAGTCGATAATACCAGTGTCAAAGATCGCTTCAAGTTTGCCGGTAATATCTGCTTCCGGAACCAAGTCGGGTTTAGTAAGAATCACAATGGGTTGGTATCCTTTGCTGGTCATTCTGCCGGCAATACGATTAATTTGATGTGAAAAATAAGGCGAAGATTTGAAAATCTTACTTGGCGAAGAATTTCTTCAACTCGTCAATATGCGAATCCGTATAAATTGACGGCATTTCGTAGACAATTATTACTGCGTGAACGCGGTCACCGACAGTAGGCTCCTTGTTAAGCGATTTGAGCAGGTCTGAGTTCTCTTTGTAGCCGTCTCTGAGTGCGCCATCGAGGAAAAACTCTAGCTCCTGTGACCACGAGTCACCACCTTTCCAGCCATACGTATCGCATAATCTAATAGCGTTGTTGCGATTGTTCTTCAAGAAACGTTTTCTGATCTCCAAGGTCACCGTCGTGATGTCGCTCTTGGTCAGTTGAGGCTCGTCATAAGATCCATTCATGATTGACCAGATGGTGTTGAAGAACGCGGACTTGCCATTGCCAATACGACCGAGAAGGGCAATGTTCAAGTAATCAATGCCAAAGTGCTTAAGCTCCGAGGGAACAGCGTAATCTTCAAGCTTTTGTACCATTTTCCGAACTCTGTCTGGGAGATCTCGTCCTTGCAAAACAGCCGTTTCGGGATTTTCTATGTAGAAAGTTGAAAATATTAACTGACTTTTTTGCGAAAACAAATATGTAGCTTGTTTTACCTCGTAAAGTACGAATTTCAGTCACTTCTGACCAGCCCGTTACAGCATTTCCATTGATTGCTTTTCCTCGAAGACTGTAAACGGAATTTGGCTCCAATCCAGTTGCGTAGAATACATTCGACTCGGCAAACCCAAATGGAGTCCATTTGTTGCTGTTCTCCCGCAAGATTTCAATATCAACCCTTGTATAGGGAGTACTTGACACGATGTCAAATGACGCTTGTTTGGAACTACGCGTTCGAGGGTTGATCTCAGGGGGACACCCTGGCTTGACGGACAGATACGAGACGACAAGACTCATTTCACTAAAGTCATTGACGAAGATTGCGTGATCTGAGAGGGCCATGACAGCTGTCTCAGTGTTGCCGCTTAAACCAACTCCGATCGAGATCAACGTGATATTTTTCTGCAGAAAACAGAAATTGTGTTATTTTTCAAAGTTCCGTAAAATTTACAACGTACCTGGGTTAAGTTCGCTTGGATGGCTTGCGCACCGCTGACGTCGCCGTCAGTCATCAGTACAATAGTCTTGTGGCAGTTGTTTCTATCATCAGCAGCAAACATATTGATACACGTTGTTAAAGCCAAGCCTGCATTGGTCCCTCCTCTTCTTTGTGGTGTTGAAACAACGGCTGTGTTGAAAGCTAGTGCATCGGCGGTCAAGTGGCTAATTACGTAGACTCCGTTGTCAAATTGAAGCTATGAGGATGATGATGTTAATCGTTATAATGAGCTGTAATAAGGCACTCTTACCCCTCCGACGCGGTAACTGGGATCTGCGACGTTTTTCAGGCCCAAATAGTTGACCAAAGTTCGGATGCAGAACTTCATCGTCTGCCACTGATGATCTTGGACCGAACTCGAGCCATCCACCGCCTGAGCATAATATTAGTACGAATACTTAACTTCATATGCGACTTACAAATAAGATATCTTGCGGAGTAGCAAGGCCAGTGAATGCTCTCGGCAGTAGATCCGCTTTTTGCTCAATAGTAAGTCTGTTCATACTAGTCTAATTAGCTTAAATAAGAGGGGTGGTTGTATTTAACACGTTGTGTTGTAATAAATCTTCGCGATTATGTTGGAATAGAATAAGATTCAAATTGTTTTTAAAAGTTGACTTTTTCAACACGGCGTGGATTGCACGTTTTTGATTTCAACTTTCTCAGTTCACACAAATGGATTTTCATCGATTGAAAGTATACCGTGTTGATTTGGTCTTGCACAACCGTTTGTTTGATCGTTTTTGATTTGCCGTGTCAAAATCGTGTCACAATTCTCCAACACGGCGTGTTGAGTTTTGTTCGTTTACCTATAAACTATACCTGTTTCAACACGGCAGAAAATCATTCAATTGATTCATCAACACGGTAGGCGATTAAAGGTCTCAAAGTTTTAAACTCAAAGGTCTCAAGAGAAGCAACAATGGCTGAGCAACTGATTGAAACGGCCCCTTTAGCGCCGCAAGACGAGTCTTCTAAGGCAAAAGAATTTGTGCAATTATGGATGGCAGAATCATCTACTTTGTACAGCAATGACCTCACTACGTACACTCTAGAATCGATAATCAAATTTATGCATAATGGTTCTCGTTCGTACTTACAAAAAGTACCGGATCTAGAAAAAGTTATTAAAGAAAATGCAAGGATAAAAGACGAATTGAAAAGAAGGCAAGACTCCTTGCAAGAAAAACTAAACCGCATCGCTAAGGAAGTGGCTCTTATCGAGGAAGACGCAAATTCGTGCCAATCAAAAGCAATTTCTAAGTGCAACGAAATTGACAGAAAAATTCAAGAGCAAAAAAATGAGTACGAAGAGAAATTACACAAGGAAAAGACGAAGCAGTTAGAAGAGGTCACAAGACAAACTGAGCACTTGTATCGAGCTATGAAATGCGAGCAAATGAAGATTCTCGATCAATATCAAGAACAAATTGCGCAAGAAGAGAAGGAATGGCAAAACCTCGTAAAGTTAAGCGAATCCAAGAAAAGATGGATCTGTTAGGCGTGACTTCATTCAAGCACTTTATGGCCTATAAGGGCTCATTAATGCTCAATGATGAGGGCTTGGTTAACTCATTCTCGAGGTATATTATCACCTATATCTATAATATATCAACAATACACTAATGCTCGAAACATAGGGCCAAAGAATTGGGTTGCGTGTCGACCGTGCACGCAGAGAACGGAGAAATGATTTTGTTGCTGCAAAAGAAATTATTGGCACAGGGAATTACTGGTCCTGAAGGTCATCCTTGGTCTAGACCTCCTCCCGTAAGTTTCAATTACAAATTTCCTTATTTGGCAAATAACTAATCTTCAAGACCCGGGACCCCTCATAACGAAATTTTTGACGTTACGATCAAATTTTAGAAGTCTATTTATCATTAAATTATAATTAACATCACTATTAATGAATATATACTTGTTTTCTTACCAAATTTGGTTAACGTAGCGATAGTTCTTTGGCAAATTTGGAGTCTAATTTTGCTGTCAGATTGAAGCCGAGGCCACTAACAGAGCCGCACGCATTGCACAAGTGATCAACACGCCGCTGTACATCGTACACGTGTCGTGCAAAGAAGCTATGGATGTCATTCACAGAGCTCGTCGTGAAGGTACGAGACATTACCAAATATGGAAATACAGAGTTTAACCAACGAATTTTTATAGGTCAAACTATATTCGGTGAAGTTCTTGCCGGTCATTTGACCATCGATGACTCAGTTTACTTGAACAAGGTACGCCTTTTTTGAGACATTTTTCCAAATTAGGAAATAACTGGGTGCCGTTAAACTTTAGGATTGGAATAAAGCTGCCGTGTACGTGATGAGCCCGCCATTTAGAGCGAAAGAACATCAAGAGGAGTTGTGGAAAGGTCTTCACTGTGACGCACTTCAAACGACTGCCACTGACAACTGCACTTTCTGCGCCCCTCAAAAAGAGATGGGCAAAGAGGACTTCACTAAGTACGCGCTCAAAAACACTAATCAATAGTACCTTAAATCTTTGCAAACATTTTTCTTTGGTGACACTTTGACATCTGTTACTTTTTTCCTACTTCCGTACAGCGCTCATAATTGATCTTCTATTTCATTTTCTTAGAATTCCCAACGGCACTAACGGCGTTGAAGATCGTATGAACATTTTGTGGAGCTACGGTGTGGTACGTGATATTGACTCTAATATGAAGATGTTTAATAACGTTATTTCGTAGAATGCTGGTCGCATCACGATGAACCAGTACGTCGCAGTCACTAGCACTAATGCTGCAAAGATCTTCAACATGTATCCCAAAAAAGGTAATAACCTCGTTCATAAACGACCGTCGTTGAAAACCATCGTTATTATTAAATTTATTGTTATTGCCTTATTTGGTGAAAAAATTCTAATTTGCTTCTATAGGTGTTATCGCCGAAGGTTCAGACGCAGATCTGGTCATTATTGATCCAACAATTGAACGAACAATCTCCAAAGACACGCACTGGCAACGCGTCGATGCAAATATTTGGGAAGGTTGGACCATTAAGGGCGTTAATGTCTACACGATTCTCAAGGGCGAAGTTGCATGGGAAGCCTCCGTAGAAAATCACGTGGCTCATTGGAACAAGGGAAAATTCGCGTTGACTGAACCCAAGGGACAATACTTGGCCAGACCCGCTTTTGGCTACGCATTTGAAGGCATTTCTGAGAAAGATAATTTTAATGCGAAGAAAGCTGTCGATAGAAAATAGATCCTGCTACCGACGTGAAGTTTTTCCAAACCATTGTATGTGCCTACTGTATTACTAAAGATACTATACGATATCATAACTTAGTCCTTCGTATCTCCTTAAATTCGTGAGTGAGGAACGATCGGATCCTTCTTCCTTACAGTAAACTCTAGTTTATCTCGCTCCGAATATATAATGGAAAGTATTATATAATATACACTACGATGAAATTTGTTTCAATATTGAAGATACTAATCAATAATGTGATTCGAATTTGACGCTTGTGGACCGGTCAGTTGCTCATTTGTCCAGTCTGATATTTTCAACTTGGAGCAAGAACGCCACAACCGCAGGCTTGTCAAGATGAATAACCTGATTTTAATTGTAGCAATCGTGCTGTTCAGCTCGCAGATTGCGCTAGGTCAAGGTAATTCAAACTATTTCGCTTACTGTCACAAGCCCATAGTATTTTCGCTATAATTTATTTATACAATATGGTCGCTAAAAATGTCTGTCACATAAAATAATTTAATTCGCTTTGATTCGTTTTAACTGCATCCAAATGTCATTCAATTTCTCGACAATTTTGTTAGGCTTTCTGACGCAAAATTTAACGACGAGAATAGTGACGAAGACCCTCACGAACAATGCCGACTGGACTGACACCACAAAACAAGTACTCGTCTACAACAGACTGCGCGTAAGTTCAGATCGAGAAAATCTTCAATATTATTGCTGATTTAGGTAAATCGATTTTCCCATTCGTATTTAGGGCAATGTATTCATCGATACCGATACAACTGGTACTCTGAAGAGTGCGGTGATTACTACTTCGGTAACGGCTGGAGATCAGGCTCAAGCAGATTCGGTTACCGTAACTACTGGTGACTCCGGATCTAATTACGTAGTAACTATTGTAAGTAATGTGCACCATTATAGTATTTCGTATTGATAAACATGCCCCTAGGATTCGTCAATGAACCCGCCCGTCGTAGCTCCTTCCGATCAGAGCAAAGCTTCGACTGCCAACACATTGATGAGCTTATCTCTTGTTGCTATGTTTACTTCACTTACCGGAATTTATTTCTCGCCTAAAATGAGGTAAATGTGAAGCACAACGCGCCACCACATCCGTTCCTAAAAATAGAACTTTATCTAACGCGCTGTTTTATCCGATTTTAGCGGCTCATCTCGCAGTATTATTGTACTGGCTCTATTTGTTGCCTTTGGAATCAGCCTTTCCTCAACTCAAGCGGATCTTTCTCAACTCCGAGCGGATGTTACCATCGTTATTCCGCTTGGTACACCCTCCACTCGAAACTTTACGATTAGTGTATTTCAAGGCAGACCTGAATGCAGTAACTTCTACCTCTACTGCACTGCCAGTGCGTACCGCATCCACTTCCAAAAGTCATCTTTATTCTAACGGTTCCTTTTATTGATATGATAGGCCCTTCCCCTTATGTTCCTCCTGGTGCTGAAGGATGTAAGCTAAACTGGAAATTTCCTAATTTTACGCGGATCTAACTTTTTCGTAATGAAGTGATCGGCTACTGGTTGGCTGAAGCAATCTACAGTAACGGCCAATTGACCACAGCATTTAACGACTCGAGTTTGTGTACTGGGCAGTGGCCAGGTTGCCCTCAAGGTATGCTATCAAGCTTTACAACGAGATCTGTTTAATTTACTTAAGTATTTTCTAGGTATTTTGTGCACTGCTAACGGCATTAAGAAGGCTGCATTCTTTACTGACTCGGTCATGGAAACGAGAACTAATGCTAAGACCTCATCTGATTTCAACGACAGAGTAAGTAGCAGCCATCAGTACTGATGAGCGTTGACTTTGTTTGACTGGAATCCGATCCACGCTAACGCATATTAACGCTAACTATATTACTAGGGAGCATTCGTCATTACTGGTGATCTTGTCAACTACACTAAAACTGAGTCTTGGAGCTGCGCTCACCCCAAAAAAGCCGACAACTACAGCGACTACACCGTCAATCAGGTGAGTTTGAATAATTCTCTTGGAATCAGACGAAAGAGTAGTTCTAACGCAGATCCACTTTAGAAGAATTATTTCCGCTTTAAGATGGAGAATGGCAAATTATGGATGAGTAACATTGGTTCTAGTGTACCTGCTGATGCCAGCACAATTACTACTTGGACTGTTTACCGTCAAGTCTCGCTCACTGATTACTACGGAAAGTAAGAACACAATAATTTCTAAAATCATTTCTAAATTTGGTAATAACGGTCTATTTTGGTAGATATTTCATTGCCATCTGTCAGGAATGTGCCTCGTTAGTCGGATGTGGTGCAACTGGTACTCCTGCAGTATGTCCCTGCAAATGCTACTCTGAATGCAAAAGGTACCTTTTTACTATGCGGTTCATGAACGGCGAATTAACCATTGATACGCAGATTGGGTGGCTACGGAACTGCTTGTCCTACCAATAAGCGTGACCTTCCTGTAATCGAAGATCTCGAACTGTTTTAATATCTTCATTCTATTAGTGTATTGATTAGCCTTACTTGTAATAATGCAATTAAATTACTGTTGAGTTTTTGCAATCAAATCATGATAAAATTGCTCGTTTTAGCTTTCTAGTATAATTGTTGCAATAATTTATTCGCTCGATTCTTTCGGCAAAACGTTCGAGAGAGTGATGAAAGTAATGCCAACGAGAGTAGTAGCAAAAGCGAGGCCCATCCACATCAAATTTCTGCGGCCAGTAATTTCTTTGAAGACTAAAATACCCCAAAGACTGGAAATAACTGCAGGACCAGTTGAGACCATCGGGAAAGCTAAAAAATAATCATTAGACTTTGCCGTATATAAATATCTTTAAGGATTAAAATTCTCTCTTCGATTGGATCGGATCCGCTACGTACCAATAGTCAAACCAAGTTTAATGCTTCCAACGAAGAATCCGCATTGCGCAATAGCCCAAAAAATACCAGCTGAGAGGCCAGGAAGAATTGTTCGTTGATCCATGAACGGCTGGTTCTTCTTTACGATCGAGTACTGCACGAAATTTCGTTAAAATAAATTTGATAAAAAAATGTAGCGCGAAACGAGCATCTCTTTCGTGCGAACAATAATAACAAAGCAGTTCGTAACATAATAATTAGATTAGTACTTACGATGATGAGGATAAAAGTGCTCATCAAAAAGATGCCAGCAAAGTGCGAGAAAGCAAAGTGAATAGGTTCAGGCTGAGGCGTAATCGTCTTGCCCAAATATTGTACGGGCACCATGTTGAAGCCGTACAAGACACCAGCAACAATAGACAAGACCATACCGAACACCTTTTGGAAGTTCTTCTTAGGAGTAGGCGACTAATTACCAAGCATTAGTAATTGTTCATAGGCTCCATATTGCCAATTATTTGTGGAAACAAAAAACGGATCGAGCAGATCCAATAAAATGTAAAAAGTAATCGATATTGCATCATATACGTACATCGCTATTAATACCAGCTTCTTCTTCCAAATCGGCAATCAAAGGACGAATTTCGCCTTCGTCTTCCTTAGCCTTGTTCACTGAAGGTTTGACGGGCAAGTACAATGCAATCGAGGCTGCAGCGATAACAATACCTATTCGAAAATAGCCATAATATTAATGCCGTAATATTCCAAATAATGTTGATTTTGTTTAGACTTACCGATGTAGTTGAGAATCGGGCGGTTATTTTCTTCGTGACCGACCCCGAACCAGCCAAATTGACCAGTAAACCTTTAAATATTATTAATGTTATAATGTTGTATTATAAATAGAATTATCTGGGTCTTTGTAAGAAAATAGAACTTAATGAATGAAACGTGGATGATCGAGGTTTGTGAGCAACGTACCAACCAATCAACATGTTACTAAGACCCCATAACAGCATGCCCAAGCTGAGACCGATGCTGTTGATAATAGGCACGACAGTGATGTTACCCAAACACCACAGAGCACCACCAAGCATTGCTAGAAATAGAAGTCAGCATGGATCCCGCGGAACAAGTAATTACGAGATTTAGTTTGCAATTATGGAACGGAGTTTTTTTGTAAGATATGTGTGTAGTATTATTGATGTTATTACAATTATTAAAGGCTTCTGAATGTAAGTTAATTTTAGACCCGCTAGAGAATCAATCTTGCGTAGCGAACCTTTCGCTTAAAGGCGCTAAATAATTTACTTAAAATAATTATATGCACTTACCTAAAGGATAAAAGTCAAAGGAACCAACCCAAAATTGAGCAATAAATCCGATCAATAAAATTCCAACGCACTCGACCTATTAAGATCATTAGCACCCATTAGTGATATATTAGTGTAATAAATATTATGAGACCATTTTCGAGCGAAAATGTTTAAAATGTTTATTTTCGGCTCAGATCAGAATTATTGCCGGTTTGGATTCGTTTAGATCACTTACCCATTGGAAAAAAACACCATCTCCTGTCTTAATTAACTTAACGGGTACTGCGTAACTGCCGAAAAATACCACGGCAATCGACACACCAATATAACCGAGAGCCGTATCGTCCACCATTGCTGAACACTTGCAGAATCTGAATTTGCGCTCTGATTGAATGAAAATAGGTGCACAATAAATAATACACTGAGTATAGTGCTCGTGCCTTATTCACTGTTCGACAAAAAGGGTTCAATTTTCAGACTCACTTTTTTTACTGGTGAATCAAATTCCCTCGCTCTGGTCGCAAAAT
>ENA-OOOT01000003-OOOT01000003.1-human-oral-metagenome-genome-assembly--contig:-NODE-3-length-26119-cov-20.368460_pt1 | contig 26119 bp, 24 predicted proteins | sample MGYA00245258_ERZ501125 | MGnify/ENA primary metagenome ERZ501125 (study PRJEB25959, sample SAMN05335001) | human oral metagenome | host: human-associated | place: USA: California | collected 2014-03-29... | reverse complement strand
ATAAACTAAAAATAAAGGATGATGTTGAGTTATCAAATTTCTTTGGAGATAATACTACTAGTATAGATGAATTAATAGCAAAAGGATATAAAGTTTCAGATGATATAGCAAATCTTGCAAGAAAGTTTGGAACTAAAATATACATCATTAATGATAATCTATTTGATAAATCTAAAAGCCAGATAAATAATTATGTAAATGACTTAATGAAAGATTATCAAATATTGATTGATAATGGTACTTATGAAGAGTCATATATTAGACAAGAACTTTTAGATAATATTACAAAATCATTAGTTGAGAATGGAGAAGGTGAAGCTAATGGAAACTCAATTTATCTTCAAGAATGGGTAAATGATTCTAATAATACTCCTAAAACTAAAGTTTTACAACATGAGTTAGCACATGTTTTTACTTCTTATTACCTGGCAGATAAAATAGATTCATCACAATTAAATGAACAAGAACTTACATTTAGAAATGAAGCTCGCTCAGCTTATGAAGAAGCATTAAAGAATCCTAATAAAACAAATGCATATGGTTATTCTAATACATATGAATTCATAGCTGAATACATAGCTAATGACAACTTCAAATCAGAAGTTGATAGCTATTTAGATACTTTGAATAATCCTGAGCCAAAATCCTTATTAACAAGAATTGTAGATTATATCAAAGGATTGTTTGGTGTTAAAAACAATACAGAATTAAAACAAGAGTTTCAATTACAGAAGTCTATAGATGACCATATAAATAGATTAAAGGATGCTGATGATTCAATTAATCTTCAAGCATATTCTGGTGTAAGATTTATGATAAAAAAACTTATGCCAGTATCAACTATTCAAGAGGTATTAAATGAAACTGAAACAAATGGTATTGAGGCTGGGTTAGCTAAATTTAAAGAGTCTGCATTTTATAAAAGTTTATCTGATAAACAGAAAGCTTTAATTGACAGTGAAGGAATAACAAAACTTATGCAAGAGCAAGTTATTCTTCATCGTGAAGATCAGATTAATAAGAAAAAAACTTCTGTTGAAAAAGCAAAAGAACAAACTTCTAAAAAAGAAAAAGAAATTGCCTTCAATAAAATTGAGAAGATACATGAGAATTATAAAAATAAAATTGAAGAATTAAGGAAATCTAATAAATCATATAGAGAAAAGGTCGCAGAAAGAAAAAGACAAGCTAAAGAAGCATATGATAATACTGTAATTTTCCTTAATCAAAATATGATTAGTGGGAAGATAACTCCAACTGAAGTTTCGCGTTTACTAAAAGCTGCAACTGGAATTCTAAGCACCCGTAATTCAATTTCAAACTTCAACAAGTTTACAGAATTATTTAATAAAATTAATACGAAAGCAGAAGAACGAAATAAAACTCAAATAGAGAGAACGACTGATAAATATAATGAAGTAAGCCAAAATGTAGAACAACAATTTAACTCTGGTAAATCATTACAGGAAATTAAAGATTCTTTTAATTCTATTGATGAACAACGAATGGCAGAATCAACTTATAATAGATTAGCTAATAAAACTATATCTCCTGAAGAAGCTAGAAAAAAGCTGGATGATTCTTATAAGTCTTCGAAAGAAGTTTTAACGAAAAGGTTTAAAGATGAAAATGGTAATGTATTACTCAGAAATGAAAAAATAAATGCTTGGAGAAAGAAAAAGTTTGAAAGTTTTATGACTAAGTCTGCTGATAGGCAATTTATTCCAAAACGAATATTAGAAAATATAGGAGCATCTCCAGTAGTTGACCGGATGATAGCTTATTCTGGAACCTCAACAAAAGCTAAAGAAGAGTTTAAAAAAGTAGATGAAAAAGTATATGAAGGATTAAATGTTTCAGAGCTTGAGTTATTAGATAAAATAATATCTGCAAAAAGATTTATTGCAATAGATAAAAATCGTGAAGAAAAGGGATTACCTGTTGTAGATCATCCCGGGTATCAAGATGCTAGTACAGCACAAAAAGCCTTGGATGCATATAAGTCTGAAATTGGAGAAGATACATTCTCAAAGCTAGCTAAAAGGGCTAATACTTATTTCGATGCATTTAAAAGTCTATTATCTGACATGCGTGAAAGCGGGCTTATAAGTAATGAAGTATATGAAGAATTAAAAGATGTAGACTACCAACCCAGAAAATTCCTACGTTATATTTTAGATGCAGATGGAGAATTAATGTCATCAGATAGAACCATGTTTAGAAATGAAAATGGCAATTTATCTAAAGAGCAAATTATAGGTTTATCAGAAGGTGATGCATCTGATATGTTAATGGATTCTAAATGGTTAATTCAGTCAGCATTAACTAGCCGATATAAAGCTATAGGAATGAATGAAGTAAATAGAACCTTCTTCACAAAGTATTACCCTGATGCTAAGGCAAAATTTGAATCTATTAATCCGGATAATATTCCTGAAGGTGATAAGAAATTCTTTAAATATTTTAAACAATTACAAAGTAATATTAAAGAAAATAGAATCATAGGATTTACTGAAAGTGGTAAGCCTAAATATGAATCTACAACACCAGAAGGATATAAAATTGCTTACTATTATGAGAATGGTGTTCGTCACCAGGTATTCATGAAAGAAGAATTTCATAAAATGTGGCATGACACTATGGATAAATTAATAAATTCTAAAACTGCTAATATAATAGGCTGGGTATCTGGTAGTAAAATAATTAAATCATTTGCAACAGGAAACAATCCATTTTTCTTTATTACAAATACTCCAAGAGACTTTGGGCATGCATTATTATTCTCAGAAGAGTATAATTCATTCTTACTTACATCTGCTGCTAAATTGACTAAAGACTCTATTAAAGCTATTGGTGAAATTTACAAACATAATAATACAGATAAGGATAATCTCCTGAGTAAGTATATTCAATACGGAGGTGGAATGGAGTGGCTTAATCAACAAGGTGAAATTAAAGATTTAACATCATTAACAAATACTATATCTTATTTTATTGGCAAACAAATAAGTCACAAAATAAAAAGTATACTTGAAACCATTTTTAGTGTCGCAAGATTAAAATTTATGGCTAATTATAGTGAAACTATGTTTAGAGTAGCTGTTTTTGATAGATCCCTCCAAAACCAACTGAAAGAATATAATAAGTTAAATAATACAACTTATAAATCAGTTGAAGAACTATCTAAAGAAGTAAAGGATAATATGTATTATAGAGCCGTGTCTTCTTCAAGAGGGTTATTAGATTTTAATCAAGGAGGTACATTTACAAAAGCTGGAGAAGCTGCTATTCCTTATCTTAATGCAGCAACGCAAGGTACTAGAGTGGCATTACAAACTATAAATAAAAGACCTATTGCAACAACCGTTAGGTTACTACAAGCGGGGGCTGGAAGTGTAGCATTTATGGCATCATTGGCTCAATTATTAATTGCAGCATTTAGACCGCCTGAAAAAGATAAAGAAACTGTAGAAAAGTCTTATATTGATTTTCTTGATGGAATATCGCCTTCACAAAAACAAAATTACTGGAATATTCCTATAGGATGGAGTAAAGAATCAAAACAATGGAAAGTTCTTAAAGTAGCTAAAACTGAATTTTTAACCCCATTAACTACAGCTATGGAAGGTTTATATGAAGATTATTTGAGGGGTAAAAATGGATATAAAAAGAGAGGTACAGACAAAATATTAGATAATACTATACATGCATTTAGTGAAAAAGTAGATCCTTTACATTTTACATCAGTTTTAAAGAATCCTACAAGTATACAAGGGTATGGTAATGCATTAAAAGAAATAAGATCAACAGTTCCTTTAGATAAAGCAATTTTTCAGAATTCCACTGGATATGATTTCTTTAGAGAACAACCTTTATCTTTTGATATAGGTAAAGTACCAAGAACTTATGAGGGAGAAAGTATGAAGAATGTTGAAGAATTTTATAAAAAACTTGGTAAAACACTAGATGGTAGCCCTGTAAGAATGAAAGCATTTGTAGAGTCTTTTGTTACTTCTCCAAGTACCAATCCATTAGTTGGTATATTATATGGAGGAGCAGATGCAATTGCAACAGATGTCAGTGCTAAGGAAAAGGTTAAAAATGTATATGAACAAGCTATAAAAAGATTAATTAATGAAACTACAGATTTCAATGTTCAACTTAATAAAAAGGCATTAATTGAAGATGAATTGAAACAAAATGAAATACAGATAGCTAAGATTAAAAGTTCCGCTAAAAATATATATGATAAATATGGCTCTAAAGAATTAATAATGAAAAATATAAATAATATTAAAATAGAAATAGCAAAAGAAACAAAAGATCCAGAAGAGCGAAAGATGATGGCTAAAAGAATAAAATCATTAATGGATAAGGAGGGAATTGAGCCGATGGTGTTTGATGTTAAATATGGCGCAAATAATAATAAGAATAAAGCTATATTAATATACTCATACTTAGAAGGCATGACACCTGAACAACAAACTAAATTTAAACTACAGTTAAAAACTCAGAAAGTACTTACTAAGAACGTAAAAGCAGAGTACATTAAATATAAAAATGAAGTAGAAGGTAATTAAATAAAAAACGAAAGGCAGTTATTATTATTAAATTGCTGCCATTTTTTTATCTAACTACATGCAGATTTTATTTTATTCAACATTTTCTGACACATTTTAGCATGATGTGGATTTACATTATAATTGTAATATCTTGCAGTAAAACTAGCATCCATAAGGAATTTATACTCGGTACTAATTGAAGGTAATATAATTGAAACCATTGCATGTGTTACTTCATGTTTGCCTTTTATTTTAAGAGCTGAAGCAGCTTCTGCTATAGAAGTACAAGTTATACCATTATATGTATTAGGTAATATTTTACAACTTACAAAGTGCAAAGCAGAATAAAATGCAATAGTATTTGCCCAATCAAGAAAATTACCATCAGTATATAAAGAGTTAGAAAGATTTTCATTATGCTCAGCATGAGCCTTATGATCAGGCATTCTATAAGTTTATAAATCCATTAATCTTTAGTTCAGACTCATTTAATTCAACATCTTGAATAAATAGAATTCTCATAGAAATATTAAATTCAGATTTGAATTTTTCTTCATAGAAACAAGATGTTTCGTAAAAGGCATAAATAAAATCTTCATTAAAAGTATTTTCTACCGGAGTAGTTACCATGAATTTAAAATCAAATGGATTTATATAATAGTCAGAAACAGAATATCCTTTTTCAGTTAAATTTTTTATAAAATCATTACCATACAAGAACATTTGAGTAGTTGCTCTAACGAAATTTTCTTTAAATTCCTCTAGTGCTTTTTCTACTCCATATTGTTCACCTTTACTAAAAGCATCTATGACATGATCAATATGAAAGTACCCATCTACAGGAACTTTACTAGATTGACTTTCTATCTTTTTAAGATAGTTTTGAAGATTTTTAGAAATGGTAGTTGACATTTTGTTAACTTTTATAGTACAAATGTAAAACAAATACGGATAACAGTAACAGTTTATAACGGAATTTAACGTTTAAAAAAAGTGCGGACATTTCTGCCCACACCCCATAATCCTAAATATTCAATAAAAATTGAATCTTAGTTATCATCTTTTATTACAAGTTTTACAACTTTTAACTTTATTTCGAACATTTTGTTGTATATCCATTTTAATATTTTTAGGAATATCTCTTAATACTTTTAGGTTTAATACTTTTTTCATGGTAATGTTTTATTAATTGTTATTTAGGTTGACTTCTTGGAACTGATTATTTCCTACATCTTGAATTTCTCCACGTCTTAGTTTTATTAAGTCAGCTTGATTCTTAAAGGAAGTATCTTGTTTATATTTATTTAATTCAGCATCTCTATCTTTTTTATATTCAGTTAAATTTACTTCAATTTGTTTTCTGAATTTATCTAGGTTTATTTTGTTTTCGGCTCCAATATTTGCGATTTCTAGTTTATAATTACCATCAATCTCTGTAAGTTTAGCCTGGTCTTCAAATTTCAATCTATCTCTTACAAGTGCTAAATCATGTTCAAGTTGTAAAGTTTTGCGTTTCTCCTCATTAGAAATCCTAGAAGCTTCAACATTTCCATTAGTAGCTTGTGACTGTTTATCCATTTCAAACTGTTGTGCTTTTTTCTGTCTTTCATTAATACGTAGTCTAGCAATTTTGTATGCTAATTTAATATCCTTAGTCCAGCGTAATTCTTGTGCGTCTATTGGATCTAACATACCTTGTTGTACATAGAAATTCAAATCAGTAATTAACTGCATTCTTTCTTTCCTAGTAGGTATATAATCCATGTCTAAACCAAAGTAATGAGAAGATCTATTCTTTTTGTATTTTTCTATGGTATCAATATCATCATTTCCAATCATATTGATATACTTATTTTTAATATCTGAGTATTTAAATATATCATTTAATCTTGCACTTACAGTTCTACAAACATCTAGACTTAATTTAAAGTTTGAGTCTACAATATCTTTCATTGATAAATTATCAGATAAACGATAAGGTTCACCATCTAGTAATGTTTGGTCTGCTGGTTTTGTTTCATCATTTGCAGCAAATCCAAACTGTTCTTTTAAGAAATTTATTTGTAGAGTTAGCTGATCTACAGTTTCTCTTAACGCATATGGTATTGCTGATGGCTGTTCCCGAATCGCAGTTGTACTATAATTTAAATCTTCACCATCTTTATCTCTAGTTTTTCTAAAAGATAGTCCCCGGGTAAAATATAATGCTAATACTTCTTTTGGTTTTAATGGCTGTTCACCAAGCGATATGTCTGCAATTGTGTCTGAATCGATTTCTGTAATATTACCCCTAAGTTCATATTCTAGATGCTGACGTTTAAAATCTAATGCTTGTATTTCATCAATAAAACCAATACATTCTTCAACAATTGAATTTCCTAATCTTGGAGAACAGCCAATAAATGGAGATAGAATCTCACCTTTATATTCAGGTAAATTTTCAATTAAGTTATATTTTATTACTGTATATGTAGAATCTAATGTAACAACACCTTCATACCAAACATCATAGCTTTGAGTTATTTTTTGTGAAATATCTGATGGTTGTTTTGGATCATAATTCTCTCTTTCAATAAACGAAACTTTTCTAGTTTTACGGTTTATCTTTTTCTTGAAAATATCATTATGTGAAGTTTTAAAAGAAAAGAACAAAACATCTACATACCTATCATCATGAATTTTATCGGTTTTACATATTTTGTTAACTGTATCATCGTCTAATTCAATCCCGTTATTTAATGCTATTCTTCTTAATTCTCTAACCGTAATACTCTTTCTTACTCCGTGATAATTTGATTTCGATAAGTCAGCTAAACATCCAGGTTCATAAATATATGATTCTGGTTTTTCATAATTTATTTTGATACCTGTGTTTTTATCTGTATATACGGAAACAACACCAAGGTCAACAATCAATAAATCCTTTTTTAACTGTTCTTGGATATTACTGAAGTTGTTATCCATTAATACAGCCTTTATTCCTAATTGTTCAGATTGTTCAATTTTTAATGGTTCTGCTGTTTCTTCTTCAAGGTCTATCTGCTCTTGGCTTTGTGGAATAGCTTCTTGTGGAACAATTTCTTGTCCAGTTAATTGAGTAAGATCATTAATAAAATCTTTAGCATATAATAATTTTTCTTTTTCTTTTTTTCTATTTTGTTTTTCTTCTAAGGCTGTAGGATCAAGAGCAAACACATTAATCGAAAACTCGTCCATATTAATACCATTATATGCTTTTCTTAACTGTCTAGGAAGAATAGGAATTCTTTTATCAAAATCAACATTTAGCATATCTTGATTTACAAATTCCATTGAATATAATCTCTTCTTACAATCTTCTAAATCCTGTTTACCATTAGCATATTTACGTAGCTTTTCAAAATTTAAAGCTCTGGAACTATAAGTAGCTGTCCATTCTTGCCACATAGCCATAGCATATTTCCTCCCATATTCAATAGTTTTTTTCTCAGAATTAGGAACAAACTCTGGTGGAAAATTATTTATAAATGAATGTTGTGTATTATTCATGACTTTTAACCTACTTTAAAATAACCATAGATGTCTTCATAATGAGTTTGCTTAGGTATTTCCTTCTTTTTATTAAGCTTAGAGTTAGCTATTACAGCCATTTGAAGCATGGCAACTATATCATGTTTTTTACGAGTATCAGTAGAATAAGTTGTAAGGCTTTCAAGAACCTCTAATATTCCAATTTTAAGATCCTTTTCATCTATATCAATAGTAAGATTATTGACTAAATATGTTTCAAGAAAAGTTTCCATTTCTTTTATATTCTTCTCAACAGCATGAATACCACCATATTTTTTTCAGTATCGGATAACTCGCTTCTTTTCTTTAATGGATTTTCTAGTGAATAACCTCTATATCCTCTGTCATATAATTTCTTTACTAAAGAATCTTTATTTATTTCTACTAGAATTGGAATACTGAAAAATACAATTGCTTTTATCACATCTTCTTCAGCAGTGTCAACACTTTCTGGACGGTAGTTATAATAAACAGCTAATGTATTGTCTGGAACACCTTCATTTCCTTCTTTAGTTAATAACCCCAAAGCCTGTTTTGAACCTTTACCAAAAACAACCTTTGAAACTTGATAGGGGTCACAAGACCACGAACCATAATGACTATTGACTGGTTCTTTTCTCCCATTTACTAATTTAAACTTGTTGCGTTCACTAACCGGAGGAAGCCAACATGCTGTAAATCTCCCTTCATCACATCTAACAATATCAACCTCTGTATCTTTAATACCATTTCTCCAAACTAAATTAAAGTTGAAATATTGTTCTTTATACGCTTCTGTTTTTTTAAAGTCTCTTATGACATGAATTCTATCTATAACCCCTGGTGTTCCATACATAGAAGAAGCATCTTCATCCAGAAAAGCATCAGTATCAACTCGTGGGTTATTACGTTTTTGTGAATTTAGTTTTTGTATATCATCGCCACACGAGTTTTCTTGTGCGTCTAAGTATGTTTTTGATCCAATTGCTACTATTTCACCTAATTCATTTTTTATTGGTTCCTTTGGGTCATGATATATAACATAACCATATTCATCAAAGAATCCCATTAAAGAATAATCAGCAGCAATAAATATTGCATAAAGACCAGTTAAAGTTTTTCCAGTTTTATCTCTAGTTGATAATTTAGAATTGTTATAGAATATTTCATAGTTCTTTCCACCTTTATTAGGTGGGTTAGCTGTTGAACCACATATTGCTTTTCCGACAACTCTACTACCAATAATATGGCACATTTTATGAGCTTGATCCCAATATTCATTAATATCAAGATTACCTTTCATTTTACCTATTTCATCATTGATAGATTTTGTAACCTGTGTACCATCATAAGCATCAACGGTAGTTGCATAAGGTTTAATCTTAGTATTAAGACCAGTATCACTATTAACCCCTTTATTATTAACAGTCATTTTTCTTTGAACAGTGCCAAAATATAATTCCTTCTTAGGATTAGCCTCGCCACTTCTCTTTGGCTGTAAATGTTTTGGGAGTTTTATTAAAGGCCTAACAATGTGCTGAGAAAATAATGTACTTGCATCATCATCCTTTTTAGATACAATTGGATAAAATCCATTTACAGTAATAATAGCATCTCTTAACAATTCACTACCAGCAGAAGTAGAAAAAGAAAAACGTCTTGATTTCAAGAAAAGACTTCCCAAACATCTATTGTCTGCATAACAAGCTTCTAACCATATAAAATAATCTCTTTGAGGTTCTCTGTAGTCTGGATATTTTTCTGATACCAACAAATAATGTTGTAAGAAGAAGTAATAACCTCCTGGTATGTATACAGCTTCACCATCTATATAAATCCAATCACCATCACTAATTCTTTTGTAATCATTAATAATAAAGTCTTCATGGATATTATAAATATCTTCTAATGCTTGTTCATAAGATGCACTATCTTCATTATATAAAGTGTCAAAATCTTTTAAATCAGTAGGCACTTCATATCGTTCCCATTTTTGGTTTTGTGCTTTAACAAGTTCATTCCTAATATTGATATATTGTGAAGGTAATGCAATTAGTAAATCATTAATTTCAATAACTTGTCCTATAGTACCATCTTTAGAAATGACAACCATATCTTCAATAGGATGGTAGCCATAATCCCATGACTTTTCTTTATTCCTTTTTTAATAACATTATCAGGAATATAGTTATGGACAATGCGATGTATACTTTTTCTATATGATTTATCTAACTTTTGCAAAACGTTCTGGTATTCCTCCTATTTTCTTATTTTCAATCTTTTGCCTTTGTACTGATTCCTTATCTTCTAGTAATTCTATTCGTTCGATTATTTTAGTTGCAACTCTAGCTGAAAGCCCTTTTGATTTTGCAATTGATGAAAGATTATCATCAGATGTTAACTGACGTGAACCATAACATTCTAAATCTTCTTCAGGCTCATCATATTGGGTATAATTAGTAAAGTCAACAGAACTTTCACCACCAATACTCCTACATGTAATTCTTGTTAATTCATGCCAAGTTGTTTTTAAACCCTTTATAATTTTTGATTTGTATTTTGAGTCAGAAGATTGATCAATACTGATTAGATCCATTAATCCACATAGTTCATTGTAAACATCCTCCCTAGCTTTGACAATAGTTAGGAGTTTATTTTCTAAAACCTGTCCATTCTTGTTTTTAGGATAAACAATATTGCTGTCCATTACATCCAACAAGTCATCTATGGCCTTCTTAATAAAAGAGGGCATTTCACTTTTAGCTTGTTCTGTAAAAGATTGTCTTTTTGCCATGTACGACTAATATAGCCCTACACACCATTAATACCGAGTTTGCTAAATGTTTCGTTGAATATTGAATTAAGAGTATTTGATACTAAATCATTATCTGTTTTAGAAGGGATAAAAGCTTTATATGTAGCTTTTTTATTAATTACATCAACTAAATAATCTTCGTCATTGAATACTTCAACAAAAAAGCTTCTAATATTTTGTTGTTTTTGGTTTCCACTATGGCCAAATCTGAAAACTCTATTAAGTATCTGTATTTCTTCATTAGATGGCTTGCTGTCAGTAATTAAATCCATTAAAACTGATTCTAAAGTTCTCCCCTTATAGAATTTTTGCCTGGTTAATTTAAGTGCTAAAGTGAACTTTACAGAAAACGGTAAGGGCTTAGCAAACTCTATTTCATTTATCTGCATAATTATTTTTAGGTAAAATAATACTAGAAATGGGAAGTGTATCAACTGCTGAACAAGTTTCTGAAATGGATATGAATGATGAGATTGTCATTCTAATAGATGGATGTCAAAGAAGAATAACAAAAATAGATCTATTGAAAGATGTTGTATTTGGAGATATTGATCTTGGTGAAGTAGTTGAAAATTCATTTGAAGGCATTGGAAGTTTTACTCCCGAAAATATAGTGACAGAATAAAAACTGATAAACAAATTTGATGAAACAATTTAAAAATGTTGAGATAATCCGTAATGAGAATGAGGCTACTAAACCTAGTTCTCAATACATTGTACCATTTGATAATGATTCTTGTGAAGTTTTTATTACTGATGATAACGGTGTTAAAAGGAAAGTTAAAAGCAAAGAATCTAATAATTACACAGTAAAGTTAAGTAAAGAATTTGCATTATTACCAGCAAAAAACACTGGTGAAATAACTGGAGAAATACCATCAACAAAAGCCACAGTTTATTTAGGCTCAAATATAGATAATGGATGGACATATAATGCATCATTTATAAACTGTGTAGGAAGTATTGATTCGAGTACTGGTGATATTGGTGTAAGTAGTTTAAATCAAGATTCTGCAAGAGTTGATATTACCGCAAATAAAGATGGTAATAGTCCATTAAACAGCACATATATACTATCTAAAGTGAAAGCTGGAATTGATGGTGCGAATGGCACAAATGGGAATCCTTTATTTAAATCAATTGCGTTTATAAGAAGTACTATAATTCCATCAACTCCAACAGGAGGGAGTTGGAATACACCCTTACCTTCAACTTCAGGGTGGTCAGATGGAATTCCATCAGGAACTAATCCAATTTATATGAGTACAAGAATATTTACTCAAAATGGACAAGTTCCACAACAACAATTTTGGACAACTCCTAGATTAGTTTCTGATACATCAGATATAGACTTTGAATTTTCATCAGTTATTATTAATCCGGGAAACCCAACTTTAAATCCTGAAAATTGGTATAATGAAGGACGAGAAGATTCTATATGGATGGCAATACGAAAACTATCAAATGGTAATTGGGGAGAATGGAATATTAATAAAATAAAAGGAGAAAAGGGAGATCCTGGTCCTGTATCAGATTTATATTTAGCATCAAGAGGAAACTGGACTAGTACTGCACAATATATTGGTACTTCTAAAAGAGTTGAAGCTGTAAAGTATAGTGGAGTATGGTATGTAAGCAAAGAAACATCCGGTAATATTCCTATTGGCACTTTGCCAACTAATGAACAATATTGGAAACTTGCAGATAGAACTTATGATTTTGTAGCGACAGGATTATTTTTAGCAGAAACAGCATATATTGAAAACCTAGGAGTTAGAATCCTTAGAACAAATGACTCAGGAACAAGATTAGAAATAAACGAGACTGACAATTCATTATCATTTTATTCAGGTGATTTAGTTAGTCCAGCAATTCGATTAACATCATTGAACTCTGGTAGTACTGAATATGTTAATGGAGCGTTTATAAATGTAACAGGAAGAACTTCATCAAACACTATTATTTCTTCTGCTGGAATTGGAACTAATGGTATACTTTCTTCTGCATTTGACATTGGTTTTGCAACAAAGTATCTAGGTGGTGATATTGGAAGTGTACAAACAGGGAATGCAGCTATTTCTGGTTATTATAATAAATCTGGTGGTAATCCAGGCGGATTTAGAGATAAGTTTGTTGGTATTGCAGGAGAAAATATTGAAGGAAAAACAGATTTAGATTCTAAAATGTATGGAGGATATATAGATAAACTTCTAGTAACTTCTATATATCATTCAGGCATTAATGTAACATCATCAGGAACTGTAACTATTCAACCTAATACAGGCTTAATTACACATAGTAATGCAAATACTACATTAGTACTGCCTAGTTTAACTGAATCAATTTATAGTATGGAGATAACATTGTTAAAACTAGATAGTAACACAGTTACTTTAAATTCAACAAAGAATATAACATTTGATTCATCTCCAGGCACATCAATAAATTTAACAACAAGAGGTAGATATAGTATTTATTTTATAAACAATTCATGGCAGGTGTTTAAATCAGCATCATAATAGATATAAAAAAATGGGAAGTATAAAAGATACAGATACAATTTCAAATTTATTACCTAAAGATCAACTTATGTTGAATCAAGATGGTTGTGTAAAAAATATAAAATATGAAGATTTAGAATTTCAAATTGTAGATGAAAATGTAAAAATAGAAGATTCATTAGAAAGTACAGATCCAAAGAGAATATTATCAGCTAGACAAGGTAATATTTTAGATGGAATGTTGACGGATGTAAAAGCTGGAGGATTAGATGATGAATCAATAGGGTTAAATAAATTAAATGAACAAGTAAAAAACTTTGTTGGTAGTGCAGGTAATAATAATCCAGACTATGAAGATTTAACATCAGTAAGTGAGAGTGGTATAAATGTAATTAAACTTAAAGATAGAACTTATAATCCAAACAATTTTAGTGGTTTAGGTAATTCAATTCTTAGGAAAAATATTAATGAAGGTGTAAATATATTAACATCTTCAATGATAAAACCTAATACTATTCATGAAATAAGATATGATTATGATTTAAATGGAGAAACAATTAATATACCTGACAATGTAACACTAAAATTTATAGGAGGTACACTTTCTAATGGAATTATTATAGGTAATAAAACAGTTATTGATGCTCCCTTAAATAAAATATTTTATTCTAATTTATCATTTGATGGATATTTTATTAATGACAATGTATATTCAGAATGGTTTGGAGCAAAAAGTGAAATGTTAAACCCTATTGAAAATGATGCTATAACACCAATAGCTTCGAAACCTCCATCAAAAGTAAATGAATTAATTGATAGTTCGGAAGCTATAAATAAAGCATTGGATTTTTCTTTGTTATCTAAAGGAAAAGTTTCATTACAGGCAGGATGTTATAGAATTAATAATACAGTTTTTATAAAGGATAAAATGCATTTAGAGCTTTGTGATAAAACTGTAATATTTGCTTTTATGAATGGAGATGGAAATATTATTGTAACACAAGATCCTGAAACATCTTTATTAGGTAGTCCTCAAATAATTAATAAACCGATTCTAACTTTACAACCAAATCAATATATCCATACTGATGCCACGAAACAAGCTATAAATATTTCTTCTGTAGCTGCTAGAATTTCAGGTAGAGGAACTTTATCACTAATAATGTCAAAATATACCATTGGCATATATATGAAAGGGACAGGCTATAGAATTTTAGATATGGCTACTAATAATAATATTGATTTAATAACGGTTGGCGGAACACAAGACTATAATTGGATTCCTGATTCAAGAGATTTAAGCGGTGATGGTATTCCTAGTAATAATATTGGTAATCCTCTAGATTATTATAATGACTTTACTAATAAAAGATATTATCAAAAGAATGGAAATAACATTTGGGTTGATATAGGTAGTTCTTATTGCGAATATAATATATCTTATCGATTTGAAGTATATGAAGGTTGGAATTCAGGTAGAATAATAAATCCTCAAGTATATCTTGGTGATATGTTAGGTTGGAGAGGTGTTGAAATAATAACCAGGGATGGAGGATGGTTTAATCAAAGTGTTTTTAAAGGATCTATTGCAAATAAGACAGGTTCTTATATTTCTATATTTACAGATTATGATGTTTCTGAACATGACTGGAATGGTGTTATAATTCAAATAGATGCTAGACAAGGTAATGATCAAAGGATATTTCAGGCTATTAGATGTGGAGGATTTAGATTAGGTATAACATGGGATTTAAATTATGTCAGCCCACCTAGATCTAATGTAGCATATTATCTAGGTAAATTTTCTAGATTGAATTCAGTAATGATTGATGGATTCAAGTATATGGTTGATAAAGGAGTTGATAATAAGTATGATATATATCCAAATCAAGTAAATGTAGATTCTGTAGTTTCAAAACAGTATAAAAATGTGTTAGAATATTTCTCTCCAGCAAAAGCTTCAAGAACTGCTGGTCAAAATTTATTCTATGTACCACTTAATAGTTTAATGACAATAGATGAAATAACTGCATATGTAGCAACACAACCATCTGGTACAGGGTATACAATACCTAAAGAATGGTTTGATTGTGATAGAGATTCATCTACTGTAGCTATAGATACTGATAATGGTAAATTTGGTTGTGCTTTTCAAATTACTGTTAGACAAGATGATTATGCTAGTTTTCATGGTATTAATAACAGAGGTTTTATAGTAGTAGAGTATTCACTCACTGGAGTTAGTGGAGTAACTAGAGATGCAGGTTTTAAATTGTATGCCCTTGATACAGATAGGACACCATATACAAGAGGTGTTAATAGAGTATACCCGTTAAGTCAGAATGCGCCAGATCTTAATAGAAATTATTTATATATACCTATTACAGGTAAAGATGACTCAGGCGGAGGTACACTTTATGTGTATCCAGAATCTGTACAATCAGGAAAAACATTAGTAATACATAGTGTGAAATTTCTTGTAGATTCTGATATAAGAGTCCCTGAATGGATATATAACCCTAGACATGGGAGTTTATTTACTAGACCAGATGCTGCACCAAAAGGATTTATATATTATAATACTACTAGTAATACTGCTGAAATTAATACTGGTACCTCTTCATCTCCTATATGGCAAGAGTTTTTAAAAGAGTCAAGTGGAGATTGGGTAATTCCTAATAATGGAGCTATTACTTATTCAAAAGCTTCATATAGTACAATTGGTAAGCAGATAGCTTTGGCAGGTACTCTAACATTCAATGAAGCGAATGTTAATTCTGGAATAACGCTACCATTTACTCCAGAGTATGGTGGTGTTATTACAATTAATGAACTAACATTCATTATTTATACTAACTCAACATCAGCTTACGTAAGATCAAGTACAGCAGGTAGTGACAAAACATTTTGGTTAAACTTTAAAACGCAATAATAATGATTAAATATATTTCAATAGAAACATCAAGTAAGAATATAATTTTAACAATACTTGAAAATGAACAATACGTAATAAAAAGAGGTTTAAATCCTATGATAAAAGCAGATTGGGAATATATTGATAAAAGTCCAGAATTAATACCATATAGAGAAATTGCTTGGAAAGATAAAACCAGACCAGAATAATAAGCAGATAATATAAATATAATGCCTGTAGTAAATATAATAAAATCTTCACTTGAATGGATTAGAGTCTTTTGGATGAAACCATATGGTAAATTCGTGTTTGTAAGTTTCTTAATTATTTCTGGGGCATACTATGGTGAATGGCAAAGAATGAGGGGAGAATATCAAGCTAATACTAAAGATAAAGAGATGTTTTCCAATAAAAATTGGCAGATTAATCAATTAAATAAAGAGAAGAATGAACTTACAAAAAAGCTTGAAAAAGCTCAAAATAAAGATTGTACGGAAGAAATTGAAAAATATAGAAAATTATTTGAAAACATTAGTAAAAGTCTTGCCAGTACAAATGATGAAAAGCGAAAAGCATTACTAATTCAAAAACAATTTAATAAAGATCTTGAGCAATATACAGCAAATTTACAAAGACAATAACCATGAAGACAATAATTGCATTATTAATAGGATGTTTAGCCTTTGCAAACATTAATCAAATAGATACTACAGGGCTACCAGAAGACGTTAAAGAAACTGTTGAAAAAATCCAACAGGAAAAGAAAATAAATGAGAATCTTAGTTATGAGCTTACTAAAGAGTCCAATAAAACAGCTATTCTTAAAGAAGCTATACAAAAGTTACTGGGTAAGAAAATACATCCAAAGATTCAAGAAAATAAAAATGTAGAGTTAATAAAAGTTAATCCTATTAATGCATTAAATAAAGATAATGAAATAATTTACTGGGAAGAAATTCCACGAAAATGGATAGGTAGAATATTTAATAAATCAGATTATAGAATTAGGATATATAAGTTTGATGAAAATAAAAATAAAATATACTTAAACTGATGCGGTTAATATTATATACAATATTTCTTTATTTGTTTGTTAGTTGCGCAAGCAGAACTAGTAAAGTAAATATTAATAAAGGAGAAACTGTTTCTAAGGATAAGGAAATTATTTCGGAAAAAACGTCAGAAAAAGTAACTAGCGAAATTCTAAACAACTTTAAAATAACAGAGTCTGGCTATGGTTTTACATTAGAACCAATATCAGGAAATGCTTTATTTGACTTAAGTTTAAATGGAATTAATTATAAAGGATCAACATCTGGAAAATTAAATTTCACTAATTCTGCAAAAGAAACTATTGATAAGACTGTAAGTAAATCTTCAAAGGAAACTAAAATAATAAAGAAAACGGAACGCATTAAATATTACTTTACTAAATGGAAAATAAAAAATAAAGAAACAATTAAAACCGTAAAGTACACAATTTGGTTTTTCTTAATATTTGCGTTTACAACAATAGTTTCATGGGAATTATTAAAGCTTTTAGCAAAAACTTATTTTCCTAAACCACTAAGTAATTTGTGGTCAAAACGAAATTAATGGCTAAAGCAGAATTATTATTACCTTTTATATTAAAGTGGGAAGGTGGATTAGTAAATCATCCTAATGATCCAGGAGGATTAACAAATATGGGAGTAACAATTGCTACATGGAAATCTATTGGATATGATAAAACAGGTGATGGTAAAGTAGATGCTTCAGAATTTAAAAAAACTAACTAAATCAGATGTGCTTCATGTGTTAAAAGTAGGATATTGGAATAGATGGAAAGCTGATCAAATTAACAACCAAACTATTGCTAATACATTAGTCGATTGGGTTTGGGGATCGGGATCATGGGGGATTAAAATTCCACAAAGATTATTAGGTGTAACTCAAGATGGAGTAGTTGGAAATAAGACTATTGAAGCATTGAATAAACAAGATCCAAAAGTGTTCTTAGATTCTCTCTATAAAGCAAGATATCAATATTTAAAAGATATTGTAAATAAAAACTCTAAATTAACAGTATTCCTTAAAGGATGGAACAACAGAATGGATGACTTAATAAAGTATAATAAAATCTATTAACCATAAAAACAAAATGAGGTGTTTAATCCTTGTCATTAATTTGACAGGGATTTTTGTTTCTAGCAAACCAAAGTTTTGCGTTCACTGATACTTTATTGGCATACATAACACCTAAATTTATTTTTCTCATGGGTAGTAATAGATACCGATTAAAGAAAGACGAGGAAGAATTACTAATTCAGTACCGGACAATTAAACAAAAATCACAAGATTTAGGAATCCCAATAAAAGATGTAAAGCATGGCTGGCTAAAGAATAAAGAGACCTCTATGTTCTTTAAGAATCCTTTATATGACGATGGTAGCTTTAATATTCATGAATTCGATTTTGAAAAAGCTTTTAAGAATATAAAACCTATTTCAGTAGATAAAGTAAAACTAAAAAGTAACTTAGATGCTGAATTTGATAAGTTAGTTATATCCGATATTCATATAGGAATGGATGCTTCAGATAATGGTAGAAGTTTATACAACCATACATGGACAAAGGATGATATTTTCAAAACATTAGACCAAATTGTTGCATTTACTATTCAAAATCAAAAATCTAATATACTTTACATTAAAGATCTAGGTGATATGTTAGATGGGTTCAATGGACAAACAACAAGAGGCGGTCATCATTTACCTCAGAATATGACGAATGAGGAAGCCTTTGATGTTGGATTCGAGTTTAAAGTAAAATTAACTGAATCACTACTTCCATATTACCATAAAATTCACTTTCATAATATTAATAATGATAATCACTCTGGATCATTTGCGTACTGCTTAAACAAAGCTTTTGAGGTTCTAATGCACAAGGCTTATTCTGGTAAAGTTACTGTGGTAAACCAACTAAAATTCCTTGATTACAGTATTGTTGGTAATTATTGCTTTGTTACTACTCATGGTAAGGATTCTCAACACATGAAACATGGATTTAAACCAAAAATAGATCCTAACCAAATTAATAAAATAATAGGCTATCTAACAGCTAATAATTTATTAAATAAAGGCTATGACATTATTGTAGAGAAAGGAGATTCTCATCAATATTTATTTGATTCTGCGAGCAGTGATTTGTTTAAATATTACAATTACCCGGCATTAAGCCCTAGCTCTAATTGGGTTCAGACGAATTTCCAAAAAGGACAGAGAGGTTTTATATTCTTCAATTATTATGAAAACAGAAAAGCTATACACGAGTATTTCTTTTAACTAATATGTAATAAACCCTCCAATTTAGGAGGGTTAAATTTTAGAATGGAAGACCTTCTGAATCATCACCAAACAAGTCATCTTTTGTATCTTGTAATGGAGGTTTAAAAGTATCTTGCTGATAATTACTTTCATTAGTTTTTTCTATTCGCCATCCTACAATAGAATTAAAATAACGGACTTGTCCATCTGGAGCTTGCCATTCTCTCCCATTTATATTAATTCCAACTTTAACCTGGTCACCCTCGTTTAACGAATCAAGTAATTCACCTTTTTCTTTGAAGAAATCAATACTAATAGGTTGTGGATATTGTTCCGTAGTCAAAATGATAAGTTCACGTTTTGTGAATCCTGATTGAAATGTTTGTGTAGGGTTGATTTTTTTATTATTCCTGTAAGTTCCATAAATTATATTGAGGTTATGTAATTATTATTTTCTTGGTATTTAAAATTTACAACTGGCATTAATGCTTCTGTATCCCCTTCATTATTAGTAAAGAATATTTTCGTACCTGCACTAACAGTAATTGTTGTTTTATTATCAATTGCGTTTACAACAACTGGTAGTTTTGAAATATTTATATCCTGTATTTCTAGTTTAGTATTTTTTACCTCCATCTAAAGCTCTATTTTCCATTTTATGATCTGGCCTATTTTTATTGAATTTTAATTTTTCATCAATAGCTCCACCTAAATCTAGATTTAATTTTCCTGCTAAATCTCCAATTCTAATCATTGCATCTGCTAGTTCAACTTCTATCATCTTTCTATGAGGTAAATGATCATCCATAAGATCTTTTCGATCACCTTCCATAGCTTCAGATATTTCAGAAACAATAAGCATTAGCATTGTTCCTATTTCCCTTTGCTTATCATGCCATCCTGCTTCTTTTGATTGAATATAACAGTGGTTGACAAACTTGTTTATATTGTTCTTAAATCCATTATCTGTAGTTTCTCTGTACAGACTAGTCGACATTCTTAAATCGTTCATTTTTGTAGTATTAATTCTGTTAATTTTTCTGCGTCCATTCTTCTCATTTTATCAAATAATTCATCATAAATTGATAGATCAATAGTTGAGTTACTAACTTTTGAGTGTCTTTGTAAAAACTGAATATGAATCTGATTACTGATTCCTATTAATTTATTAAGTAGAGTAGTTTGAATGCCCTGAGTTGGGCTTGTAATTGTATATTTAAGGTTTGAGTGAATATATCTTATTGCAATAAGACAATATAACATTGATTCTAGTTCATCATCAGCTTGCTTCTGAAAATCGGATAATAACCTGGAAGATAAACTTCTAAAGTAATCTGTTATTTTAAGATAATTATCATTATAAACATCTTCATTTTTACCTTGTCTTTCATATTCCTCTTTTACCCACCTTTCTTCATCTTTTGAAATATCTTTTAGGATGTTAATTGAATTGAATGCTGGTATATATTTTTTCTTTACAAACCAATCAATGTCCATAAATATATCTCTTGATAAAAATGATATAATTTGCATATTAACAAGAATATGTTGTGGAGTTTTAGGATGAAAATCTTTTTTAAATTGAACATTATTTACGCCTAAGTATTGAGATGCGGTTTTAGCTTTTACTTTGTCATAAGCTATGTTTTTAATGCTGAATGGTATTTTAGTATCTGTTGCGTTCATCATCATATTCATTAATATAAATATCTATTGTGTCTTTAATTTTTTGTAAATCTTGTTTGAATTGTCCTTTTTTACGACATCTTACCAATCTTTTTAATATGTCAAATTCCCAGTGATTTAAGTTTAATTCTGTTGCTAGCTTATATAAACTACCATTTGAATTATCATAGTGAGGTTGTGGACTTTTCTCAGAAAAATCAAATAGATTTTCAATTGTATATATCTTCGTTTGAAGTGGTAACATTTCTTTATTCAGTACTAGTTTATGTTTAGGGCAGAAACATGTATTAGATTCAAATTCATTTATTTTATCTAAATATTTTTCATGGATGTTTATGTCTAATGATTTTAATTTTAACAAAATAATTTTCCTTTCTTTTTCAGTAGGTGCATGAATAACTTCATTATCTCCTAAGTCTTTTAAAGAATGAAGGTCAGTATATTTCTTATAAAAATTTCCCTGAACATAAAAAATCCACATTTTATAGATGCTTATTTGCTCTTTTTCTAGTATTATTTTTATTTATAGGTTTACTTTCTTCTCAATGGTTTTTATTCGCAAGTTATCTATTAGTAGCTTTTATAATTTTCCAACCATTAATTAGTCTTACGCGCAAAATCAAACCTCTATATTATAGTTTAGCATTTATAGATACTTTAGTTGCAATTATTTTTTCTTTATTAGTTATCCTTAATAAGTATCACTTACATATAGATTTCTATTCATACTTTAAAACCCTTTTCTTATGATGGCATTCAATCCAGAAACTTTTGAATTTAGATGTCATTACTTAGGCTTCTTCGCTGGAAGTCCACAAGGAGGTACTTCTAAAGATAAGTATGAAAAAATAGCTGGACAAATAGTTGAAACAAACGAAAAATATTCAAAACTAAAAAACAAGGATTGTGATCGTGGAAAAGGTTACCAAGAAGCTATAGTAGAATTAAAAAAGATTTTAACTGAACTTGAACCTTTCAAGGATATTGAAGAACTTTCAGATACTGCTATTTCTAAATGTTGGGATATTATAAATGAAAACGAATATGGCATTGTTGAAAACCTGGATAATAAATATGTTCAAAAAGGTCTATTAACCGAAGATGATGGGATAACAATTATTGGAAACTATCATAATGCCTTTCTTACAAAAAATGAAAAGCACTTTAGTAATGGCATAATTAGTGGAACTCCAGATTTAATACATGGAAAAACTAAAACTGGTTTTGTCATTGATAATAAAGCTTCGTACAATAAACGTTCATATGATAAAACTAAAACATTAAAGAATATTTATGAATGGCAAGTTGCAGTTGGTTATTTATGGTTAACGGGATATAATAAAGCACAAGTAATTCATACACTAGTTAATACTCCAGTTGAATTAATTAAAGCCGAAATGAGAGGTATTATATACCGTCATAAACCTTTTGGAATGCCAACAGATGAATTTGAAATTACTGAAGAATTTTCAAGAGTAAAAACTCAAATATTTAGAAATCATATTTACTCTGATTCTGGATATATACAAAACTTTGATGGTAGTATAGAATATTTAACAGAAGGATATTGGAAACATTTAGTTGCACTAGAAAACCTTGATGAAAATTTTATTTTCAAACCAATACCTGAGAATCAAAGATTAAAAATATTCCAGGCTGAACGTGATGATTCTAAAATAAAGCATATAGAAAAGCAATTATTAAAAGCTAGAGCATATATGTGCAGAATTATGGAAAATCCGAGAACAGATGACATAGTTCATATCAAACGTACTATAAAAGAAATTACTAAAGCAGACGATTAAATTGTACAAAAATCCAAATGGATTACCTATTGACGGTCATATATTTCTGATCGGCAAAGAATACTTCTATGCCATTATTGACCAAGAATGGTACAAATTAGAAGCTACAACATTCCAAAAAGCTTTAAAAGAAGTTCAATTAAAAGAAAAACAACTTAAAACAATTACAAAATGAAAACAAACTTAGACAACATTCAGACAGTTATAATTTATGATAAAGCTGGTATGGTAAAACATAGGTTTACTCCAAGTTCATTAAGTATACAAACTCATAATGATAAAAGTAAAACCTTAGCCATTAAAGAAGTTGATTTTAAAAGTTAGACCATGTACATAGAGAGCATTACGAAAAACTTTGACCCTTGTGTAGCTTGTAATGTTGGAACTGATGCAGCAATTATTCTAGCTAATATTGAAATATGGCAACACCACGCTAAAATAAATGGTCTTAATATTTATGATGGGAAAAATTGGATTTACAACAAAATAGAAAGTTTTCAGAAACAATTCTATTACCTTACTGAAAAACAAATTTCCCTTTGCTTAAAAAAACTTGAAGATAATGGTTACCTATCTGTAGGTTGTTACAATGAAAATGTTTTTGATAGAACAAAATGGTATACCTCTGAAAGGCTTAACAAATCAGTTTTTGAACCAGTTAAACTACATATTGTTAAAAAGAATACTGATGATAAAAAACTTATAGAGGTTAATAAGCCAATAGAAAATGAAGATGCTTTGTATTTCTATATAGCAAAAAGCTATCATGAAACTTTCATATCAAAAAAGGCCAAACTAGAACACTACTTAATGCAAGTTATAATGATTGGATAAAAACTGTCCGGTTATTAATAACTACTGACGAAGTCACAGTACCTCAATTAATTGCAATTAAATTATACCTACAAGATGGAGTTAACGGAGTTGCAGGAGTAGATACTTTTTGGATTAATACAATTTCATCAATTCACGCATTAAGAAAGAAAAATAAAGATGAAGTATACTATTTCGATATGATTCGTGACCATGTTCAGAAGTGGTTAAAAATAAAAGCTAATGAAATTCGTGTTTATAAAGCTGAAGAAAAATTAAAAAAACACATCGATAATTTAAATGACAATACAGGAAGCACATAGCAATTTACTTGAAAAAGGAATAAAAACTTTGCCTACTCAGAAAAATAAAGCTCCATTACCGAAGCTTAAATGGCAAGAAGAAGTTCCTAGTTTCATGTTTGATTTAGCAGAAGGTATTGGTATTAAATGTGGTAAATCTTCAGGAGGTATAGAATGTTTAGATTTTGATAATCATTTGGACAATGCTAAAGAAATTTTTGAAGATTTCATAAATATTGATGGTGTTGGTGAAATGATGATGCAGGATAAATTCTATATTGAATATACCCGTAGTGGTGGATATCATTTAGTTTTTAGATCTGAATATTATGAAGGAAATCAGAAATTAGCTTTACAACCTAATGAAAATGAAAAAACAGATCGGTATCCTGATGGTAAGCCTGAATGTGTAATTGAAACAAGAGGTGAAGGTGGTTATTTCTGTTGTGAACCTACTGAAGGTTATGCTTGGGCTAAAAGTCCTTATACTTATGACATTCCATTACTATCTAAAGAAGAAAGAGATTTATTATTTAGAGCTGCAAGATCTTTTAATACTTTTTTCAAAGAAGAAGTTGAAGTTTTCTCTAATACAAATATATCTTCAGAAAAGGCAGGTGATGTTTATAACGATGATTTAAATTCTATAGAGGAAGCAAAACAAATTCTTAGAACTAATGGTTGGACTATAAACGGAAAATATTGTACTCGACCTGGTAAAAAACTTTCTGATGGCTTCTCTGCTACTTTTGGCAAAGTTGCCCATAATGTGTTCTATATTTTCTCTACTAATGCACATCCATTTGAAGATGGGAAAGCATACAAACCATTTCAAATAAAAGCTTTATTAGATCATAATGGTGATTTTAAATCTTGTGCAAAAGAATTAGCTCAAAGATATGGGTTAGAAAGAAAAACAGATACATTAATTGTTCAATATAAAGATCAAGTTGCGTTTACTAATGTTGAAGAAGGAAATATAGAAAAGAAAACATCACTACTTGATAAACTCTCTTCTTTAAAAATCGATACTTCAAAAGAATTAGTAAAGCCTCCAGTTGCTTTAAGTATTATTGAATCTTCCGGAACTCAAACAAAAGAAGTAGTTATTCAAACTAGAGGTGATTTTTCAGTTTTAACAGGGCAACAGAAAGCTAGAAAAACATACTTTATTTCTACACTAGTTGGTGCAATGGCATCAAGTGGAAATGTATTTCTTGATAAACTAAAAGGATATCTCCCTTTTAACAAACAAGGAGCAGCAGTATTTGATACAGAACAGGGTAACTGGTATGCACAGAAAACAGCAATAAGAATTAAAAATGCAATATCAAGTGCTGCAATATTTGATTACTTCTTTCTTAGAGATTCAGATCCATATGAAAGACGTGAATTAATAGAAGCATACTTAGAAGAAAACCATAGTAAAATAGGCTTCATTGCAATTGATGGAATCGTAGACCTTGTATATGACTTCAATAACCAAGAAGAATGTTCAAAATGTGTACAGTGGATTATGAAGATATCTTCTAAATATGATGTGCATATTACAGTAATTATTCACCAAAATAAATCTGATGGAAAAGCTAGAGGTCACTTAGGTACTATGCTCGCACAAAAAGCAGAAACAGTAATTGAAATCAACAAACATGGTGAACGAGGTAATACTTCTTCTATTATTTCAGCAAGAGACACTAGAGGTAAAGGCTTTGAAGACTTTTTAATAACAATTGATGGTAATGGAAATCCATTCTTTGAAGATGAATACAAACCAATCAATGTCCATAAATATATCTCTTGATAAAAATGATATAATTTGCATATTAACAAGAATATGTTGTGGAGTTTTAGGATGAAAATCTTTTTTAAATTGAACATTATTTAC
>ENA-OOOT01000001-OOOT01000001.1-human-oral-metagenome-genome-assembly--contig:-NODE-1-length-32348-cov-14.850967_pt1 | contig 32348 bp, 21 predicted proteins | sample MGYA00245258_ERZ501125 | MGnify/ENA primary metagenome ERZ501125 (study PRJEB25959, sample SAMN05335001) | human oral metagenome | host: human-associated | place: USA: California | collected 2014-03-29... | reverse complement strand
GATGGTTCAGGGTTTCGGCTCGGGGAACCACGGCGGGCAACCGTGCAAAAAACGCGTCGGCGTCATCCGTCAGGGCCCTGACATTGTCCAGGTGCTGTTTGAGTGCCGGGGCGAGTTGCCGACGCGAGATCCAGATGCTGTGGGTATTGAGGTCTCGATCCAGGTAGGCGATCTGCAGGAACAGCGCCGACCGGTCCTCGGGGGCGATGACGGCCGCTACGTCCCGGCGAAACTTTTCCGACAACTCATAGGGATGCCCGAGTCTTTCAGGGCCAGGCATGCCACCGATGACACCGGAGCGCTGCCACTGGCCGTCCACCGTCTGGTTCACCAGCTTGCCGGTGGAGCGCAATTGCCCGCTGGTGTTGTCGTAGCGAAACAACAGGAATCGCCCCAGGCTGTCCGGGGTGTGCGAGGCCCACAGGCTGTCGCCGGCAAACAGCACAGGCTGCATGCCCTGGGGCAATGGGGGCTGCGGTTGCAGTTGCTTGATCAAGGTCATGGCCTGTTGGTCCTTGGTCACCCGGGCAATATGGCGTAACGGCGGACGGGCGAGCTTGACGGGGGCGAACAGCAGGGGCCGCAGGTCGGTCAACAACGTCCCGCCGGCATTGAGCAGCGCACCCAGATAGTGTCCCAGCGCGGCGGCGGTGTCGTTGCGGCTGTAGGCATGCAGGGCGAGCATCGAATCCTTGAACACCAGCAAGCCGCCCAAGGCCAGGCTCAGTGCCGGGAAGGGCGCAGTCAGCACGGCAATGGTGATTTCGCCGATCACGCTGACCAGCTCCATGATCATCTGCAAGCGCCCGGTGGTGGTACTTTTGACTTCGTCGATACGGTGACGCAGCTTTTTGTCGTAGGTGTGGTAATGCAGGTTCTTCAGCGGCAGTGCGGTGCGAGGCACTTCGTCGAACACCGGCTTGGAATACACCCCCTTGAGCTGTGCCGGCAGGCCGGCCACCAACGCATGCAACCTCGGCTCGAACGCCGCGCGCTCAACGCTGGCGACCCGGCTGATGTAGTAGGTGTCCATGCCTTCAAGGTTTTTCAGGCGTTCGTTGAATTCCCGTTGCGGCCTGAAGGCGATGCCATCCGGTGCGTGCGGGGTGTAGAGCAGGGGCAGGTCGTTGGCGTGGTGGAACAGGTAGCAGCCATCGATCACTTGCCCGCTGATGTGCAGGGGATAGAGCCGATACTGATTGCGCACGGCATCGCTGTTATCGGCCAGGCTGTCGATGCTTTTTTCCAGCCAGGCCAGGTCGCCTGTTGCCAGGCAGCCTTGCAGGCAGCACTCAAGCGCGGCGACGTGCATGTGCAGTTGGGCAACCTCCAGGGCCATGTTGCGGCGCCATGCATAGTGGGGGCCTTGCGGGTCCAACAGGGTTTTCTCGACCTCGGCGACATAGCGGTCACCGATCCAGGTGCCTCTGACCGAGTTGCTCACCGTTTGCGCGGTGAGTCGACTCAGGTCGACGCCGGGCGGTCCCTTGAACTGCGCGGTGGTGCTGGCGTCGGGGTTGATAAAGCCCAGGCTGGCGTCGTAGCCATTGCGGTACAGCGTGGTGTAGCTGACGCGTTCGCGCGGGGTGATCACGCCCACGAGGTTTGGGTCTACCGCCGGGATCGGGTTGCCGAGCAGTTGGTTGAGGGCGGCTTTTGCCGCCTTGTGCAAGTAACTGTCGAAGTCGGGAAACTGTTGTGGGCTACCCGGGCTTGCGGCGTAGGCCTGTGCCGCGCCCAGTGCCTGTTCCTTGAGATCGGCGAGTTTCTGTCGGTCGGCTGCCGATGCCTGGCTCAGCCACTTGGGCATCTGATGCAGGTATTCATCGGCCTGCATGGCCAGCGTCGTGGTGCTCATTTCCACCAGGCAGGCCTCATAGGTGGAGGGCGCGCCGAAACTGATCATCAAATACTCAAGGCTGGCCGGGGTAAAACCCAGGGCGGAAAGCATCGCGCTGTATTTGGGTCGGATCCGGCTGACCAGTTGTTCAAGCAGGTAGTCTTTCATGCTGCGCGAATCGGGAGCGGACGCTATCTCCTGGCTCCAGCCGAGGATATGCGCCTGCAATTCCCGCTCGCTGCCAAAGGCCTGGAACTGTTCGGCGCGTGGCGCGTGAGGCGTGCACAGCAGCAAGCGTTTGACCGCGCCCGTTGCATCGGTCTGGCGCAGCACCCACAGGTCCTTGAGCGGAGCCTTGTGCAGGAACAGGCAGCAGGCAGTGAGTGTGGGCGAGGGGCCTTCACTCAGGGTCTGCAGCAGTGCGTAGTCATCTGCACTGATGTGTTTTTGCAACGACGCACTGTAGGCCAGCGCGTGCAGGCGGCTGTCGAGCATCTGCTGCATGGCTTCCTGTACGGCGGGCAAACTGTGGGCGCGCTTTTGTTCTTCGGCGAAGGTCAGGCTTGGTTGAACCTTGGCCAGCAGCTCGGCGAGGTAAGCCGGGGTGACGTCCTGGAACTCGGGCGGCAATGGCTGCTGGGCGTAGGTCAGTTGGGTGTGCTCGAGAAACTCGGAACCGGCGTGTTCATCGCCACGGTGCAAGCCACGTACCGCCAGTTGCACCAGGTTGTTGTGCTGGTTGTACGAGTTGCCTGACTTCAGGGTGCGCTCGGTGCTGATCTGCAGTTGCTCGGGGATCAGGCCCTGGATATCCAGGTCGTCGTCCAGGTGCTCAACAATTGCAGGCGCGCCATGGCCTCGGGCGAGGCCGCCGTGCCGAGCAGCGCCAGCACTTGCAGGCTGAGGTGTTCATAGGTGCGCAGGTGCTCGGCGAGGGTTTTGCGCTGGGCCTCATTGGCGCTGCGGTACCAGTCGGGAGCGGATTCGTGCAGCAGTTTTTCCAGTAACTGCTGCGCGCGCAGTTCCAGGCGCGAGGACAGGTCCCAAGGCGAGCAGCGCAGCGCCTGGTCCAGTTCGAGGGTCATTCTGGCGACGTCTGTCGGCGCGGGGTGGCCGTCCAGGCCAAGGGCAAACGCGATGTCCTGATGTTGTTTGTCCTGCAGGGCGTTGTAGGTGTGTTCGTTCAGCGGGAGGCTGTCGATAGGCTCTGGCACCAGCGGCCAGATACTTGCCGCGCGCAAGTGCTGGTAACGGCGCGGCAAGTGTTGCAGCAGTTCCTGGCGCCAGGCCGACTGCTTCATGCGCTCTTGCAGCGTGCGATCCAGGTGTTTGAGCGAGGTGAAAGCCTCCAGGCCTCGGGAAGGGGTGAACAGCAACACATCGCCGTCCTCGATCTCCAGGTGGGTGACCGGTGTCTGGCTGCGCGTGAGTATGAACACCCCGGCGAACTCGATGGTCTGCTGGCGGTAGCGAAACGTCAGGCGATGGATACCCGGGCGCAGCTCGGGACCGCTGACGATATTCGTCACCAGCAATTGGTCGGCAGGGCTGAGCAGGCGATCCTTGACCTTCAGCCTGGCCTCGGCCTCCAGCATTGGCTGATGGCTGTCGAGTATCCAGTTCTTGCGTAGATGGCCGTTGGGCCGCCGTTCGATTTCCAGGGCCGCCAGCTTCTTGTGCAATGCCTGGCTGATGCGCGTGCGGTTCAACCGGCCGGGCTCGCCCTGGATCACCCAGTCGCCGGGGACGGTGTAATGCACTTGTGCGTTCTGCAGGCTCCAGCGGCTTTCTTCTGCCAGGGCGGTGTGCAATGCCTGCACCTCCAGCAACTCGGTAGAAGACTGCGCTGCCGGTGCGTGGCCGTTGGGGAAAATCTGTAGACGATGACCGATTTGCAGCAGGTAGCCGTTCAGTTGTTCCGGGGTAAGTGGTGATGTGTTCGGGGGCTGGGCGGGCATGGCCGGTCCTCAGGGAGTCAATGGTCCCTGAGGGTGCGCAGTCTCGGCGTGTGGATGGCGGTAGTTAGTTACTCAAGGCCTCGACCACGGTCAGTATCAGGCGTGACGGGCAATCGGTACTCAGGTGTAGCGTGTTGCGCGCCACCCTGGGATGTTCTGCCTGGCCGGGTGCTTCGCCGCTGTTGGGGTTGACGTCAAAGCGCGGGAAGTTGCTGCTGGCGATATCCAGGCGCAACCGGTGGCCGCGCTGGAACAGATTGCAGGTGGCGAAGGGTTCGATCACCACCTTGACCCGCTCACCCGGGGTCAGCAGGATGGGGTGCTCCCAGGTGTTTCGGTAGCGGGCCCGCAGGATGCCGTCGGTGATGTTCATGGCGTAGCCGTCCGGGTAGACGTCGACCAGTTTGGCGGTGAAGTCGGTGTCGGGCGCATCGCTGTCGATCCATAGCTCTACGCGCAGCGGGCCTGCGACGATCAGGTCGTGGCTGAGTGGCTCGGTCTGGAAGCTTAAGACATCGCTGCGCTCGGCCAGGGGGCGCTGGTCGCCACGGGTACCGAAGAAGTCCGCCCGCTCGCGTTGGTCGAAAGCTCCGCCGACAAAAATCGGCGCGCCGGAGGTCAGGGCGCCACCGATGGTCGGCACCGGATCGGCCGGGTCGGCGCAGTAGCTGAGCTGGCCCTCGGTGGTCGGTGGTTCAGGTTGCAGTTGGCGTTGTGCGGTGAGGTGCAGGGTGAGTTGCCGGCTATCCGGTAGCGGCCATTGATGACTGTCGATCCAGTGCCCGCCATGTTGCAAGCGCCCCTGTTGATCGCGCTCACCGGTGCCACCGCCCATCAAGAACACCTTCACCGCCGCGGGTGCAGGTAGCGGCGAACCCTTGAGGGTGCGTTCAAACCAGTCCAGGCGCAGCTCAACCAGTCTTTCGCCACCTGCCCGTCGAAGGCCGCTGGCGCACCAAATTGCGCATCGCCACTGTGAGTGATATTGCGATCACCATGCAGCCAGGGGCCCATGATCAACTGATGCTGCGCCGTACTGCCGGCGCAAAACGCCGCGTAGTTGGCGAGTGTCGAACTGACATAGGCGTCGTACCAACTGGACATGAACAGCACCGGGATATCCGGCAGATCGTGGTAATGCCCCTCGGCGTAGATGCCCGGCGCTTGCCAGTACGGGCCGAAGTCGCCCTGGGCCCACTGCTCCAGCAGATAGGCTTCGTACTCCGGCACATGCCGCAGGGGCGATTGCCCGGCGTGCCACGGCATGCGCTTGAACCACTGGTGGATGTCTTCCTGTTCGAGGGCTTCGAGGATCTTCGGATCCGCCAGTGCCGCCGGGCTTTCCTTGGCCTGGCGAAACGCCCAGGTGGCCTGCTTGAGCTCCAGCGCGCCGCCCTGGCGAATCCCGCATTGGTAGGCGTTGGCGAAGCCGCCGCTGTCCAGCACCATGCTGGCGAGGCCCGGCGGATGCAGGCAGGCCATCGCCAGTTGCGTGTGGGCGGCGTAGGACAGGCCCATGCTGCCAATCTTGCCGTTGCACCACGGCTGCTCGACGATCCAGGCCAGGGTGTCGCAACCGTCTTCGCCCTCGGCGGTGTATTTGGTGAACACGCCTTCGGAGGCGTAACGCCCGCGGCAATCCTGGAAGATCGCGACAAAGCCCTGGGCCGTGAACCGCGCGGCCATTTGCTCGCGGGAAATATGCTGGCCGTCGAGCTGGATTTCCGAGCGCGATGGTTTGCTCTTGTCGTACGGGGTGCGTTCGATCACCACCGGAAAAGGGCCTGGACCGTGGGGCAAGTAGATATCGGTGGCCAGGTGGATGCCGTCGCGCATGGCGATCATCTGGTTGTGCAACGTCTGCATGGGAAAAACACTCATGGGTTCAGTACCCGGTGCCTACGGCAATGGCCAACAACACCATCGCCAGCACCGCATAGATCAGAAACAGCGGCAGGATGTAGCGTGCCCACTGGCCCCAGCCGACGTTGGCGGTGGCCAGCAATACCAATAGGCCGCTGGAGGTCGGGGTGATCATGTTGGTCAGGCCGTTGCCCATCAAAAACGCGAACACCGTGGTTTGCGGGCTGACGCCGGAGAGCTGTCCCAGCGGCCCGAAGATCGGCATGGTCACCGCCGCCTGCCCCGAGGTGGACGGGATCAGTACATCCAGGCCCAGCTGTGCGAAGAACATGCCGTAGGCCGAGACCACCGGGCCATGATCGCCCACCAGGTTGGCGAGGTTGTTGACGATGGTGTCGAGCACCTGGCCGGTGCTGAGGATGATTTCCACGGCGGTCGCCAGGCCGATCAACACACCGGCGATCAGCACCTTTTTCATGCCGTCGACAAAGGCGCTGGCGGCGGTGCTGGCACCCAGGCCGGCGATTACGCTGAACGCCACGGTCAGCAGCAGGTAGAACGCCGACAGCTCGTGGTATTTCCACTCCCAGCGGTTCGAGGCGTATACCAGGAAACCAATGCCGGCCCCCAGCACGATCAGGTTCAGCAGGTGGCGCAGGGGCAGCGGTTTGCGTTCGAAGGTGATCTGCGCGCTGGCATCAAACCCGTGCTTGCGGATACTCCACAGTACGAACGCGATGCCCACCAGCAGGAACGTGCAGTAGGCCAGGACGCGCATGCTCAGGCCGCTGAAAATCGGCAGCCCCACCATCGGCTGTGCCACGGACAGCGCCACCGGGTTGGAGATGGAGGCCAGGTAGCCGATCTTCACCGAGATGGTCACGATGGCCAGGCCGATCAGGTTCGACAGCCCCAGGCGGTTGGCCATGGCCACCATCAACGGCACGATCAGGATGAATTCCTTGGCCAGGCCCATGAAGGTGCTGCCGGCGGAAAACACCAGCATCAGGCTGGGCACCAGCACGTAGATATTGCCCCGGGTCAGCCCCAGCAGGCGTTCAAGACCGGCATCAATCACACCGGCCTTGTTCAACACGCCGAACATCCCACCGATGAACAGCACCATGAAAATCAGCGCGGCGCGTTTTTCGATGCCTTGGGGAATGGCCATGAAGCCCTCGACCAACGATACCGGCCGAGCGACCATATCGCTGGCCTTGCGCGGTTCGAGGGAGAACAGTTGGCCCAGGGAGTCGTGCTTTTCCAGCACCTGATAGGAGCCCGGAACCACCAGGCCGTTCTGGCGCTGGAACTTGCCCGAGTTCACCGCGTAGGTGAAGGCGACAGCCAGCAGCACGATGCTCAACAGAATGATGGCCGGGTTGATCTGCTTGCGCTGCGCGGGTTTTTCCACCGGCGTTTCAGTGGGCGAGTGGGTACGGACGATCTGCGGTTCGGTCATGCTGGTTGCCCCGGTGTGCGCTGTTATTGTTGTGTCGGGTGACACTTGTGGAGCGGACACTAGGGCAAAGTTTTAACGGCGACAACGTTATGCGCGGGCTGGGTTGGGCTATGCGTTTTGTGCGGCCAGGCGGTGCTTGAGGTGCTCGGCAAACGCCGTCACCACCTTGGACCTGGGTTCATCCGCGCGAAACGCCAGGCCGAATGCATAGGGCAACGCGGGTCGAAACGGGCGGACCACAATCGGCAAATGCATGAAGTGGCTGGCCAGCAAACCATTGACGATCGACACCCCCAACCCCTCGGCGACAAAGCTGCACGCGGCGCCCACCGAGTGCACTTCCACCCGCACCTGTGGCGTCAGGTTGGCTGCGCGAAACACCTGGTTCAACTCCGCCCGCAGGGCCCGTTGCCGGCCCAGCATTACCAGCGGCACGTCCCGCAAGTGTTGCACTTCGATGCAGGCGTGGCGGGTCAGCGGATGGTCAGCGGGCATCACGCACACGCCTTCGGTTTCCAGCACCGGTTCAATCTCGAAGTCGGGAATCTCGGTAGGCAAGCGCACAAAACCGAGGTCGGCGGAGCGGTCGAGCACGGCCCGTTCGATCATGTCGTAGGAACCGGTCAGCAGCTCGACGACGATGTCTTCCCGGCCCTTGAGAAACTCGGCGACGATCCGCGGCAGCAGCTCCTGGGTCATGCTGGTGGGCACCCCGACCTTGATCAGGCTCTTGCGCGAACGGCCCACGCGCATCTCATCTGCCAGGCGCTGGATACGCTGCATGCCGTCGACCAGGCCGGCCACTTCGGCGAGCAGTTCTTCAGCCTCCGGGGTCGCCATCAAGCGGCCCTTTTTGCGCAGGAACAACGCGAAACCCAATGCCTCTTCCAGCTGGCTCAACAACCGGCTGACCGCGGATTGCGACAGGCCCATGCGGGTCGCCGCACCGATGGTCGAACCGGTGGACATGATCGCCTTGAAGGCTTCGAGCTGCTTGAGATTCACCGTGATTTTCCTGTGGTTTGAGGGCTTTGCGCATAGCCTGATGCGCTTCTCGCATAACGTTGCCGGGCGTTCGAGGAGCCGTTAGTGTCCGCCGCAATGCGACGCGCCGTCCAGCGTGTCGCAGGCAGCAACTGCCTATAAAAAACCACAATACGGCATTCGGGAGACGGTTATGCGTGAGCTTTTCACGAGGGGAGCAGTGGTGTGCACGGGCTTGCTGGCGAGCCTGTCACCGGCACTGATGGCCCAGGGTTTCTGGGAGGATTCCCACGGCAAATTGACCTTGCGCAATTACTATTTCAACGACGGTTACCGCGACGGCGGCGAGGACCGCAAGGAGTGGGCCCAGGGCTTTTTGCTCAACCTGCAATCGGGTTATACCGAAGGCACCGTGGGTTTCGGCCTGGATGCGCTGGGGCTGTCGGGGATCAGGCTCGACTCCAGCCGCGCCCATGCTGGCACCGGCTTATTGCCCGTGCACGACGCTGGCCGCGCGGCCAGCGAATTCTCAAGCCTGGGCGTGACCGCCAAGATGCGCATCGGCGAAGCCGTGGTGAAAACCGGCACGCTGCTGCCGAAGATTCCAGTGCTGGTGTACAACGATGGCCGGCTGTTGCCACAAACATTCCAGGGCACTCAAGTCGAGTACAGCGGCGTCCGTAACCTGTACGTGCACGCCGGGCATCTGGACAAGTTCAAGCTGCGAAACTCTACCGACAGCGTGGATATATATCCCCAGGGCTACAGCGGCAAAAAGGGCAGCGACTTTGATTTTGCCGGCGCTACCTACGCCTTCACGCCCAAGCTGAGCGGTACCTGGTACTACGGCGAAATGCGTGAATTCTATCGCCAGCAGTTCTTTGGCCTGGTGCATAAACAGCCAGTGGGTGCCGGCAGCCTCACCAGCGACTTGCGTTACTTCATCAGCAACGAAGCGGGCGAGGCACGCAATGGCAAGGTCGACAGCGACATGTTCAGCGGGTTGTTCACCTACCGGCTAGGGCCGCAGGCGCTGGGCGTGGGTTATCAGAAAGTCACCGGCGATACCGCGTTGCCCTACGCCAGCGTGTCGACCGTGTATTCCTTCAGCAACGCCGGCGTCGGCAAATTCATCCAGGCCGGTGAGCAAACCTGGATGCTGCGTTATGACTACGACTTTGCCGCCGTGCTGCCGGGCCTGACCTTCATGACCCGTTACTACAAGGGCCAGAACGGTGACTTCAAGGGCCGCGAAGCCCGCGAGTGGGAGTCGGACACCAACCTGCGCTACGTGATCCAGGACAGCACCTTCAAAGGCGTAGGCATCGAGTTGCGCAAGGCCACGTATCGCTCGACCTATGCGAGCGATCGTGACAACTACCGGGTCTACCTCACGTACGACCTGGCGCTGTGGTGACAGGCCCTACTGCTCGACGAAATAGTACGGCTGACGGTTGATCGCCATCTCCTTGACCACCGTCACCGGGACGTTCAGCCGGTCAGTATTGTCCACCAGGGCTACGTTGCCGGGCTTGGCGGCGAGGTAACTCTTGAGTTCCTCCGGCGTTTGCAGAATCGTCAAATAGGCCTGCATGTAGAACACCCCGGCGCCGGCGATTCGCTCGTTGGCCTGATACAGCACCACTTCCTTGCCCTGCGCCTGCATCGCCTGGATCTGGCTGATCACCGGCACAAACGACTGGCGCAAATCGGCCTTGGGCGCGAACCAAAAGGCGGCAATCAGGTAGCAGGCCACCACCACGGTAAAGAAGCCACCCAACAGGCCACGGCGATGTGCATAAACGTGTTCGGCAATGTTGGAAACCTGTCCGCGACTTTTCAGCCAGCCCAGCAGCACGCCGCCATACTCGGCGGCCAGCACTGCTGCGGCGGGCGTCAAGGCCATCAGATAAACCGTGCGCTTGCTGGAGGCAAACGTCAGCAGGGTGAACTGCGCCACCAGCCACACGCTGAAAAACAGCCGGTAGCGGTTGCGCACCAGGCTCTTGCGGAAGTGCCACAGCCCCAGGTACACCAGGATATTCCAGGGCAAAAAGGCTTCGGGCAGTTTGACGATGTAGTAATAGAACGGCTCGTAGTGACCGGCTTCGACAAACGAACCGCTGAAGCGCCCGACGCTGTTGGTCAGCAGCACTTCACGTACCCCCTGCAACCCGTCGCGCTGGTACAGGAAACCCAGCCAGATCATCAGCGGCACTAGCGCCAGCAGCGTGAACAGCCCTGGCTTGACCCAATCGCCGAGCTTGAAGCGTTTATCCATCAGGCTGGTGCTGGCCAGATAGACGAAGATCACCACGCCAGGCATGGCCAGGCCCAGAACCCCTTTGCTCAAGGTGGCGATCACCATCCCGAGGGTGAACAGTAACCAGGTGCCCAGGTTGGAACTGTCACGCTCCGACGCGGGCCGAGCGGCCTGATAGAACGCCAGCAGCGCCATGGTAACCCCGAGGGTGAGCAGCGAATCCTCACCGACGCCGCGCACATTGCTCCAGTAACTGGCCATGGTCGCCAGCATCAGGCCCGCGACAAACGCCAGCGTCTTGGGCCGGCCAAACTTGCGCAGCATTCCGTACAGCAGCATCACGCTGAACAGCCCGGCAAACGCCGACGCCAGGCGCACTGCCCAAGTGGTACCGCCAAACAGGCGAATCGCCCCGGCGTCGAGCCACAGGCTCAGCGGCGGTTTCTCCAGGAAGGGTTCACGGAACAATCGCGGCACCACCCAATCGTTATCCAGGTGCATGGCCATGGCGATCCCGGCCACACGGGCCTCGGTCGAGCCTTGCAACTCGTGATTGCCAAGGGCAAAGAAAAACAACAGCGCAGCGAGCAGGAGCAGCAGAGGAGCGGAACGCGTCATGGATTCTGGCTACCGGGGCAGGGGGCCGTTCGGGGGAACAGTCCGGGCGATCGGTGAGTATACGAGGGCGATTCTTAATAATTCGTGAATGAATGTGAGGTTTTTGTAGGGTCAGGATTGTTTCAGCAGTGGCCATTGGGTTAGCCAGCGTTTGGAGGTGATGCGTTGTTGGTAGATGGCGTGTTTTTCCTGGGTGAAGCGGGGCGTGGGTTTGAGTTGGAGATTGAACAGGTCTTCCAGGCCGAGAGGGGCTGAAACTTCGCATAGGTCTTCTGCGGTTCTTCTGACGGCTACTGCGGTGGCGGTCTCGGGCCAGAAGCGCATGGCATCGCTGGCGTTGCGATAGGGCGCGTCGCCGTTTCGCAGGTGCATGCGCGCCTGGTTTTTAACGGACCAGTCGATGGAAGGTTCTGCTGCATGTAACAGGGCTTCGAGGCGGCGGTCTTCGCTGGGGTTGGTGCAGGTGGCGTCGAACCACAGTACGTCGACGTCACCCGTCAGTGGCGATAGCGCGCGACCGTGCAGGTGATCCCACACGGCGTTACGTACAAAGCCGGCGCCGATCCAGCAGTCGGGGAGGGCGAGGGAGCGGACGATGTCCAGTAGGTGCCAGCGTTGGGCATCGCTGCTGATCAGGGTCTGGAGGGCTTTCTCGCTCAAAGGATAACGGCCTCTTTCACAACGATCCCCAGGTCATTGCTGACTTTCACCACCCTCACTTCATCGCGATAACCGATCCACGTGGGCGGCAGATTTTAATCGTATTATTCAGCTCAGCATCGAAGACCGTGATTCCGCTGCAGCTTTTACTGCCGCCTGACGAATATTCGTAGTGAGCCGTATAGCTGCTGCGGGTGCCGCCCGAACATAAAATGGCCAACGAAAACAGCTTCACCGAGACCAGCGTGCATAGGATGAACATCCCGGCAAACGCCTTAAGCAGGGTCCATTTTTTCGAGCCGCAGCTGAGGTTTTCTTACCCGCCAGACAATCACGGACGCAGCCAGGGTCAGGACGAGAGATACGGATAAACAGGCTTTCTCCGCGACCGGTTTGAAGTGGATGGCCGGTGAGATGCTGAACTGCCATATAAACAGCACGGCCAACAGAAGCTGTACGCCCAGCACGACAGGTATCAGGTAGGCGTAGGAATTCTTGTTCACTGCGGCACACATCCTTATGTTCAAAAAAAGTGACGGATTTATTGTCGCAGAATAGCTCCGTCACCTTTTTCACTTCTGGCGCGTTGCGGCAGATTCGTTTTTTTAGTGTTAAGGCGATGTCCTGCCCGTTCCTTCCGAATCTACTGATGGCACAAGAATGTCCAGTGCGCGCGTCACCAGCAACTCACCGAGGACGCTCAATTGCTGGGTGGCCAGGAGTTTATGGCGAAAGGCACCATCGAACTCGAAAGCCAGGTCGGTAGTGAGCGCGTTCAGTGAGGCGAGGGTTTCGCAGGCCTGTACGAGCAGGGTTTCGGGGTCGATGTTTTGGGCAATACAGAAGATATCCGCGCCGGATTGGCTCGGGCATGGAGGATTGGGGCTGTGCTTTTTCATGACTGCAACTCCTTGATTGGTGGAGTCGCCAGACATCGCTGCTAAACGAAAAGGGTGGCGACTGTACGCGGGTTAGCAGACCAGGAATCAAGGAACCCAGCGCACTCGAAAGTGCCCCACGCACAGCCGCCATAACGCGGACTAGCGAACGCGGATGCTTCGCTTGAACGGATGGTGGCATTGCATGCCTTGATATTAACCGAGCTGCTAAACCCGGTCGCTGATTTTGCAGCGACGTTTCAAGGCTAGTCGTGTCGATTGATGAGCACCAGTTCACCATGGGCGCGATGTCTTGCGGGAAAAATCCGAAGGGCCATTCGGCGGTGTGTTTTCAGGAGGCCAGAAACGACAAAACCCGCACAAGGCGGGTTTTGGTGGTGCTTCGTATTTGGTGGGCCGGGGTAATCTGAATTGATTCTGTATCATATTGATTTTTATTGATTATTTTCGGTTAGATTTTCTATTGGAATACCTTATGGAATACCATTCGAGAATCTTCTGAAATTCCTGCCTTTACGTCGACCAAAGCTCAATTCCACAGCTGTACTTCGGATTTCGCCTTTGAGTGGAACCAACGGCTACTGATAGCGATTGCTGGCGCTTGGTTCATTCCTTCACTCGCTCTGGCGAGTCGGCGCGTGCCTTATTGCTGTCGCGTACGGCAAATGCGCTCGTGCTCCAACTCCTCAAGATGTCGCTCGTATTGAGCTGATGGTTCGCGAATTGGCTGTGCAGAATCAAAGTTTCGACACGGATTAAATTGCAGAGGGGCTGGAGGGGATTTGGTGTCTCTGTACAGTGGTCGCGGAGCACGCACCCGATAAGCCTATCGGATCTCTCAGATCAGGGATCCATTGATCGCGTCCGGCTTTACGACGGTCAAGGCTCAGGCTAAGGTGCTGGCATAAGGACATGATTTTCTAACATTTGTCCACGGAAGGTTCCTGATCAGTCGTAGTGAAACTACCGCCCTTCCTTTCCGACTTTGTTGTGCCCTGAAAAACGCGTGCCGAGCAAGGTGCTGTCATCGATCACCAACGGGATTGGCGATTGACGCATCAATGTGGTTGTTGCAAGCGTCCCGAACATCAAAAAATTGCTAAATTGAAGGCGGAAAGTATGGATTTTTCGACGCTGTTGCATCTATGGGGTGCAGCAAGCTCCGAGCAGCTGATCGCGCCAATAACGGTAGTTGGCTTCGTTTTCATTTTGTGCGCTTGGTACTTTGTCCGTTATTTTTGTCCATCCTTCAAACTTAGCAGTCAGCTGAAAAAACTGACTAAACGTGTGCACGGTGTGAAAGCGCTCGCCCCGTCTCAACGGCGCTCTGAATTGGAGCAACTGTTCAATGGAAGCAAGCTGGAGCACTCTTGGCACGAATACGCTGAAACGCTGCACGACCAGTTTGAGTTTCAAGAAGGCGAACAGGTTCTTGTCCGGTCGCGCGCCACCGCCGGAGCCGCGCATTTTTTCTCACCTCAAAGCGTGGTTGATACCCCGCTGGGAACCGAGTTCTATAAACACCTGCCTGGTATTTTGACCGGCATCGGTATTGTCGGAACCTTCTTCGGCTTGATGCTAGGCCTACAGCATTTTGATCCAAGCACCCCTGAGCAGGTAAATGCCAGCGTCGATAAGCTGCTCAAGGACGTGTTGTTTGCGTTCATCGGCTCCTTTATTTCAATCATGGCCTCTATAGCCGTCACTATTACTGAAAAGTGGCGTTTGGGGCAGTGCTATAGGCTCCTTGAGGCTTTCAACGAAACCATCGACGGGCTTTTCGACAGCGGTGTCGGTGAGGAATATCTAGCGGAGCTTGTGCGCTCGAGTGCGGAAAGCTCCGTGCAAACCCGTCAGCTCAAGGACAGCCTGGTAACCGATCTGCGGGAAATGCTGCAGAACCTCGTTGATACCCAAGTCCGCGAAAGCCTCAAATTAGCGGATACCTTGTCAACGACTTACCGTGACTCTGGGCAGTTGTTGGCCGATCAGGTAAGCAGTGCGATTGAGAACAGTCTCAAATCCCCCCTTGAAGCTATCGCGGGTGCGGTTCAGGCTGCCAGTGGCGATCAGTCAGGGCAAGTACAGAACCTTCTTCAGGATGTTCTAGTTGCCTTCATGAACAAGCTGGAAGGTACGTTCGGCCAACAGTTCAACGGTCTACACGAACTGATGGGCCAGTCCGTTGCCGCCATGCAGTCGATGCAGCAGGGCTTTTCGACGCTGATCCAGGATATGCGTTCGGCTAGCGAGTCCTCGACCCAAAACAGCTCGACCATGATCGCCCAGTTACTCTCCGATATGCAGGCCGGACAGAACGCCATGCAAGCGGGGATGAACGAGATGCTCGCCAATCTCCAGGCTTCGGTTGCCCGGATCGGCAACGAAGGGGAGGGGGCAGGTGCTCGAATGGCCGAGCAGTTGGAGAAGTTGTTTGCTCAAAGCGAGACTCGCCAACAGGCAATGGCTGAGAATCTCCAGGCTTTTGTTGAGTCGATCAAGCAGAACATCGGCCAAGGTCAACAGGACACCATGGCGAAAATTGCGGGCTCCGTTGAGGTGCTGGGTGAGCAACTCTCGGCAGTCTTCAAGCAATTGGAGCGCGGCCAGCAGCAGATGGATCAAACCACCCGCGCTGCACAGGCTGACCTGCATCAAGGCACCCGTGACTTGGTGGGCGGTCTTGACGAACAGGTCAAGGCGTTGCTGCAAACAGTGTCAGAGCAACAGAAATCTGCACAGGACACCGTTAAGGCATTGAGTGCCCAAACAGAGCAGCATTTGCAGAGCATGCAGCTAGGCGCAGACAAGATGCGGGCGGCGGCTGAGCGGTTTGAAACGGCCGGACAAAGCGTTGCGCGAGCCAGCGAGTCGACCGCTGGGCTGATGGGCACAGTCCAGGGCGCAGGTACTGAGCTTGCACAGGCATCACGTGAGTTGAACACCGTGGTCGCGGACTATCGAAACAATCGTGAAGCGCTTGCAAAAACTCTCGCGGTCATCGAAGGGGTTGTCGCAAGCGCACAAGGTGAGGCCAGCGGTCGCAGTCAGTATCTCCAGGACCTGAAGGTGCAAAGCGAGCGGATGCAGGCGCTTAACCGTGAAGTGTATGAATACCTGGAAAACATCAGTGGTGTGCTGGGTAACGGCTTCAAAGAGTTCGGTAATGGCATGGAAAGCGCATTGAAACAAACTTTGGGCAGCTTGGATAACGAGCTTCATAAAGCGGTGACTAGCCTCGCGGGCGGTGTAGACGGGGTCAAGGACAGTCTCGAGGAGTTTGGTGAAATCATGGAAAAAATCAGGCGATAACGGAGGCTAGTCGATGTTTGGTAAGCAAATGCCTTCGGTTGCCCGTTCAAAAGACGAGGGAGAGAAGCCTTTCTGGATCTCCTTCGCTGATTTGATGACCGCTATGATGATTCTATTTCTTGTGGTCATGGTGGCAGCTTTGAGCTCTGTGACACAGCGCATTAACCAAGCGGAGCAAGGAGAGAAGCAGCGTAATAGGGACATTAGTCAGATCTGCGAGGACCTGAGCCTTAAGGCGAAGACTGCCAGTAAAACTATCGTCGTGGATTGCAAGGACAACCGAATTAGCTTCGGGGATGCTGGCCGCTTTGGTCATAACCAGTACGCGCTGAGCAACGATGGCCAGTCGGCACTTCAGGAGGTTGTGCCAATGATTCTGGACGCGGCTAACAGTGAAGAAGGCCGAAAGTGGTTCAAACAGGTTGTGATCGAGGGATCGACAGACACCGACGGTTCTTATCTTTATAACCTGCACCTTTCACTGCAGCGTTCAGAGTGGGTGATGTGTAGTCTGCTCGATAGCCGCAGCCCGCTCCAAGTCGGATTGTCGGGGGAGCACCAACAGCAAATCAGATCGATTTTCCTGGCGGGCGGTGTGTCGTTCAACAATGCAAAGGACACCAAGGAAGAAAGCCGGCGAGTGGAGTTGCGCATGCAGTTCTTTGGCTTGAAGGAAAAGGAGGACAACCTCAAGCCAGAGGTACCGGTGTTCAATAACACTGATATGGAAAAGTGTCAGTTGGCGATGAGCCGATGACTAGCCCAATCGCGAGGCTTTCCGCCGCTATTAACCTGAGTCTGTTGGCACATCGCACGGGGCCGGCGCCTGAACCGTTGGCGCGATTCCCCCGTCTGGGTGCTGCGGGAATTGATCTTTACGAAAGATTCGAACGCGCTGAAAAAGCTTTGCCGCCACCTCAGGAAAAACGCCGCGCTGCGATAAACAAATTCCGCAATGTACTCCCACTCAACGCCTCAGAATGGCGTTTGGTTTTTGCCGGTCTCTCGGACAAGAGTGAGCGAGTCGGACCGATACTGGACGATGACCAGCTTTTTGACCGAGTGCATAAAGAAATCCATCACCGCATTGAAAAACGGAGATTGAGCCGCCGAGATTGGTTGGCGCTGTGCTTTAGCTACTTTGGGTACGAGGCCGCCACGCCTGATCAAAACGCCAATTGGTGTGTGTTGCGGGCAGACGTTCAGCTTGGCTTCGAATGCGTCAGAGGTCAGCAAAAACGCGAGAAGGAATGGGTGCATATCGTCCAGCAGCATCAGGAGCTTTTTTCCGAGCAGGCAGGTGCCAGGCTGGGTGACCAGATGTTCAAGGGAGAGATCAGCGACCTTTCGGCATTGCAGACGATTGCGCAGATCCCTGACAGCAGTTGGCTGTGGCGAAGGATCTTTAACGTACTTATCTCTCGTATTTTTATGTTGGATGACGCCGAGTTTTCTCAGCGCTTAGCCGACCTTGTCGACATCGGCCGGCAGCATCCGCGGCACATGAACGACATTCTGAGTGCATGCCTGTCGCGTTATCACTTGGCAGCGTATCGAGAGAAGCCGTCGTCGCTGCTCAAACAGGTCGCCCTCGACAACTGGGGTAGCCCTCAGATCCGTTCCAGACAAAACAGCTGGCTGCAGTACGTTGAAAAAGATGTCTGTGCAATGGTCGTTGCGTGGTTCGCGAAGGAAGATCTGGAGCACTTCTTCAACCTGTTGAAGGGAGACTCCGAGGTTGATCAGTCGCGCCTGTATTACTGGCTAAGATTTGCCAACCAAATGAGCTACACCCGAATCGTCATGGGCTCCGACGCCTGGCAAGACAGTGGGCGGGACTTCGTTCATTTCCGTGAGAAGAACAAAGGGCGCTTGAGCAAGTTGGTAGGCGGTCCCGGGCACAATAATGCTGTAGTCATGCAGATTGGAAACTACTTTTTCGTGGAGTTTTCTGGAACAGGTAATGCCTGCTATGTGTACAAAGCAGATAATTCACCGTTCAATCCGGACAAATCTCAGCTTGCACTTAAAGCAGATCTGAAGCAGGCAAGTGCTTTCAATCCTATGCGGCATTCACCTGCACCTAGCCGCCCAAATCGCGTAGAGGGCTGGCTCAGCAAATTCGATGATGCCCTCGAGAAATTGGGTATTCGTGTGCAAAGTCAGGCCGGAGCGCCAGGTTCAGCCAAACCATTGCCTTTCGAAGACCAAGTCCGTGACGCCCTGAAGTCGGTCAAACACAAAGTCTATGACCAGCGCGCGCGCGGCGGTGCGTTTCAGGTCCAGCTCGATGACAACGATCTGGCCGCTGTTGCTGCGCTCCAACGCCTGGGCTTCAAGCCCGTCAATCACCAGCCACTCCGGTTCTGGAGACAGTAATGCTCAAGCGTTTCCTCAAAGGCATTGGCCTGCAGCCGAATTCGGCGGTAGAAAATACTGAGCCTGTTTTTTCCATTGAGGAGCAGGGCATTTGTTATCCCCTGAGCTTGGCGGAGAATACGGAGTCCTGGCCGCTGGCAAGCTATCTAGATCAGTTGGAAGAAGAAGAGTTCGTCTCCCAACTCAGCGATGGCTGGCTGCTGACATGGGATGAGCTCTATCGGCTTCTGGATGAACCAGAGCACTTAACAAGCGTGCCGCTATTGGGCTTGCCATCAAAGACTGCACTCATTCCTCAACTGAGCAGCCAGGGCAGTCTTGCCTCCGACGACTTCAAAGTCTCCATCAGTGGATGGCGTGACCCCCAGTCCAATGCAAATGTGCAGGTGCAGCGTACGGGCGCCATTGTCCAGTATCACGGAACAATGGAAGTTCTGCCTGAGTCGTGCTGGAAACTGACTGGTGCGGTACGACAACTTTATCTGGCTCAACAAAGTGAGCCAGGTGAATTAACCAACCAGGTCGGCTGGGCCAGTATCAGGAAGCTGGCGCGCAAGGCGGGTGCCGGTTTGGATGGTTTCCTGGATAAGACCGTCGTTATCAAACCTGAAAGCTTGCGACTCAACCCGCGAAAATCGACAGTAGGTAATACGCCGGTTATCGAACTGCAACCAACTTTCGAAGGTCAGCCGGCAAACTGGCTTGAGAGTTTTGACGGTGCCAATCAGGTTCAGGATCGATATCGGGTGATCGGTGATGATGGATCGTTAACACACGTCCTGATTGAGCCCGAAGTCAAATCAGTATTGGACTATGTGCGCTCGTTGCCCGGGCGTCGGGTCGCTGGCGACGATGCTCTTTCATTCGTCCGCAATCCGTACAGCGTACTCGGCGAAAGTGCCGCGCAAGTGCTGGATACCGAGACCTATGAAGACGACCTGGCTGAGGCTGGGATTTTCTTTCACCGCTTTCATCTGGAACCCAAAATGGATGAAGCGGAACATCGCATCGAGCAGGTAAACCTGACGCTCGAACCGATCTCGCAAACCCCGCAAGCGCCCATCGAAGTCGAGTTCAAAGCGGCTTATGAACTCGCGCCATTCGTGCATGAGTTGCAGCTGAAATTGGCCGCTGGCATGCCAGCTGGTTTCTGGCAGGGCTATGAGCTGGAACTCAGCGATTTTGATTTGCGCCAGTTGGCAGGCATCAGCGATCTGCTTAAGCGTTGGCAAAACGAAGCGGCCGGTACTGAGTTCGACTCAGTCCTAGACCTGTCTCTTTACGGCGACCGTGTGACTGGCATCGGGGAAGCGGAAAGAATTACTTCGCCTTTCCTCGTCAAGGAGGCGACCGAGAACTGGTTGCCGAAGGATGTGGCGGCGCTGGGCATTGACGCAGAAATTTTTGGGCGTTGGGATCCATCCGACCGTGCTCAATTTGAAGCGTTTGAGCAGCGGCTGGACGAAGCTCGCGCTGCCGGTGATGAAACGGTCTGTTTGCCAGAGTCCGAAACACCGCTGTCGATTGCCGCCGCCGAGCAACTGTTTAATGCCTGGTCCAAGAAGATCGCCCCTGTCGAGACCGGCCTGGTCCAGCAACAGGAAAAAGTTGGTCGCGCCGTACTGCAAATCGGCCACAACATCGACGAACCGACCTACGTTGAGATTCGCCAAGCAGCATTACGCGCCGCTTTGGATGCAATACCAGAGTTGCCCAGCTTGCTCAAGCCTGAGGTCGTATTGCGTGAGCACCAGCTTCAAGGCGTCGCGTGGTTGCAGCATTTGTTCCGCTTGTCCCCCGCGGACGTGTCAGGTTGCTTGCTCGCTGATGATATGGGGCTTGGGAAAACGATCCAGTTGCTCACCTTCCTTGTCTGGTACCTGGAAAAATATCCACAAGACAAACCGACACTTATCGTCGCCCCAGTTTCGTTGCTTGATAACTGGGAGCGTGAGCTTCATCGGTTCTTCTTCGCTGATGCGCTACCAGTGTTGAAGCTCTATGGCTCAGCCTTGAGTGCAGTGAAGTTCAAGAAGGAAGAAATCCCTGCTGACTTGAAAGCCAAGGGCATCAAGAATTTGCTGCGCCCAGGTTGGGTGGGCGGCGCCCGAATCGTCCTGACGACTTACGAGACACTTCGCGATCAGGAGTTTTCCCTGGCGCGCCAGCAGTGGTCGATCGTCGTGTGCGATGAAGCGCAGAAGCTGAAGAATCCCGCGGCACTGGTGACTCAAGCGATCAAAGCCATTCCTGCAAGATTTCGAGTGGCGTGTACCGGTACGCCTGTCGAGAACACCCTGATCGATCTCTGGTGTCTATTCGACTTCATTCAACCAGGTTTTCTAGGGGGATTGAACCAGTTCGGTCGCGAGTATCAGCGCCCAATCGAAGCCGCGTTGGAGCGTGACACGGTTGCCCTGGAGCGCCTTCGAGGGCTTATCGATCCGCAGACTTTGCGCCGAACCAAGCAGGACATTGCCAAAGACCTGCCCGCCAAAATCGAAGACACAGCATGCCGTTCACTTAGCATGCATGCCTTGCAACGCAATCTGTACCTGTCCGAAATATCCGCGTACAGCCAGAAGCAGCAGATCGAAGAACAGCTCGATCAAAAGACCTCCGGCATGCTCGGGTTGCTGCACAAGCTCAAGCTCATTTGTGCTCATCCTTACAGCGTTCAGCCAGACAAGCGATTGCGCGACAACTCGCCGAAGCTGCAATGGTTGATGCAGACCCTTGAGTCGATCAAAAGAGCTGGAAATGGCGACAAGGTCATTGTCTTTACCGAGTTGCGTGATATTCAGCGGGAGTTGCAGCACTCGATCCAGGAGCATTTCGGGTTTCGGGCAACCGTCATCAACGGCGATACCAGTACCAGCAGCCAGAGTGCGAATAGCCGGCAGCGGCTGATCGACCAATTCCAGGAGCTGCCGGGATTCGCAGTCATCATTCTGTCGACCATCGCTGTCGGGTTTGGGGTGAACGTGCAGGCAGCCAACCACGTCATTCACTTCACCCGTTGCTGGAACCCGGCCAAGGAAGATCAAGCAACTGACAGGGCTTATCGGATTGGGCAGGAGAAGGATGTCTATGTGTACTACCCGACGGTTCGTGATGCGCAGATGCCGACGTTCGAAGCGACACTCGATGAGTTGTTGAGTAAGCGGCGGGCGTTGGCGCGGGACATGTTGAGTGGGGCTTCGGATATTCAGGCTTCGGACTTTGAGGCGCTGCTGAAAACACGCTGAGCCCGACTTGCAGGAAAACGTTGCTTGGCGATATGTCAAATATAAGTACAGGTAAGCACCTGCTCGGGTTTGCAAATAGGCAAAAACCAGCCAAGTGGCGCTTGTCTGGTACAACCTGTGAGCGGATTGCTTACCTGTGCACACGTCCAGTATTGGCGCCGAAAGCTCAGCGGCTTACTGTGCGCAGCATCCGAGTCTGCTGCCCACCTTAACCCGCTCTCCTGAGCAAGGCATGATGCAAGAACTCCTAACCGGAAGAACCCGACTGCTATGACCAATCTGAGCACGGAAGCGATTCACCTGCCGCAACCCACTGAACTATCCAGCCAGATCGTCAGTGTCTATGAACTGCTTATGGATTCTGCGCTGGATGTTCCCCAGTACCAGCGTCCCTACAAGTGGACCGGGAAGAATATCAACCAACTGTTCTCCGATATCGCCATCCACAAGGACAAGTCCGCCTACCGCTTGGGCACTATCGTTTTTCATCAAGAGGGTGGGACAAGGAACATCGTCGACGGCCAGCAGCGGACTGTCAGCCTGCTGCTGGCGGCCCGTGCGTTGATTCAGCGTAACAAAGAAAAAAAGCTCGAACGCAACGACCTGCAAGAGCGCCTGCTTAAACTTGAGCAAGCGATGGTGAACCCAAGCTTTAGCAGCGAGATCTCGCAGAAGAACATCCACAGCAATTACCTTGAGGTGGCCCGCATAGTTTCCCGTGCGGACTTCACCGAGGTGCATATCGACTTCTTCCTGAACAAGTGCCAGGTCGTGGCCGTGGCCTTGAACGATGTGTCGGAAGCCTTCCAGTTCTTCGACTCGCAGAATGCGCGGGGCAGGGACCTGGAGCCCCATGATCTGCTCAAGGCTTATCATCTGCGTGAATTCGGCCCGCATGACGAGCCATTGAAGGCGGCAACTGTAGCGCGTTGGGAGAACAGCGACTCCAAGGAGTTGGCCACACTGTTCTCCCAGTACCTGTACCGCATCCGCAACTGGTCGAAAGGGATTTCGGCCCGTTACTTCAGCAAAGATGACAGCGACTTGTTCAAGGGCGTGAACATCGACACGGTGGCCAGCTATCCCTATGTGGAGCAACTGCGCATCGCTCACCATTTTGTCGATAACTACAACGGGCAGTACGAGCGCAAGATCGACTCGCGCGAGCTCGGTTTTCCCTTCCATCTGGATCAGATCATCATCAATGGCCGGCGTTTTTTTGAGCTGATCAGCCACTACCAGAGCAAAGTGGCGCGGATCAGCGCCGAGTCCTGGAACGGGCATGAACTGGCGGGGGCTGAGGGGCTCGATGGCTATGCGAAAACTATCATGGATACCCTCAATACTTACCCGGCAAGAACCCGAACCGGCGATTGTTATGTACGGGCGATGTTCGATTGCCTATTGATCTATTACATCGACAAGTTTGGTCACGCGGATATCTCCCGCGCCATCGAAAAGGTTTTCGTCTGGGCCTATAGCCTGCGCCTGAAGATGCAGGTAGTGCAGCTGGCAAGCATGGATAACCATGTGCTGGAGAACAATCTCTTCAGGTTGATCAAGGAAGCCACACGTCCTTGCGACTTTATAAACTGCAGCCTGGCGGTGTTGAGCGGTACGAAGTCAACCAGGACCGGTGAGATCGAGGCTCTGTTCAAGGCGATGAAATATTATGAGTAATGAAATCAGCCAGCTTTCCATCAAGGCGCTGCTGAGCGGTAGCGTTGAGTATGTTATCCCGATGTATCAGCGTAATTACGCCTGGGAGGAGGGTGAGATCACTCAGCTCATTCAGGACGTGATCGACTACCTGCCAACGACCTCTGATAAAGCGCGCAATTACTACATTGGCACTCTGGTGGTGTATGAGCGCCCGGATAGCAAAACCCCGGTGTTTGAAACCATTGACGGCCAACAGCGGCTGACGACCCTGTCGTTGTTGACGTCGTATCTGAAAAACACCCGGTTGGTGGATCTCGCCTGGTATTCGACTTTGAGCATTCACTTTGACAGCCGCGAGAATTCGCGCGCGACCTTTGCGGCCATCTTCGAGGGGAAGTTCAACGACGATCCTGCCGAGGTATTGGTCGAGAGGCAGATCAATACCGGCATCCTCAATGGCTATCGGCTGATCCAGAAAGTCTTGCCTCAGAAGCTGAAGGAGAAGGGGATTTCGCCTCAGCAATTCGCCGACTACTTGTTTGACTACGTACAAATCATGCGGGTAAAGGTACCGGCTGATACGGACCTGAACCATTACTTCGAGATTATGAACAACCGCGGTGAGCAGCTGGAAAAGCACGAAGTGCTCAAGGCGCGGATGATGGAGAAGTTGCAGGGTTGCGAGCAGAGTCAGAATTGCTTGCACGCAGTATGGGAAGCCTGCGCCAACATGGAGCGCTATGTGCAAATGGGCTTCACGCCTGGCCAGCGAGGCAGCATTTTTGGCGAAAAAAACTGGGGACAATTTGAACTCGCTGACTTCGATTCGCTTCGGGCTGCGTTGCACAGTACGCAAGAGGTGGCTGCCCAGCAGGACAATCGCTTGACCCTTGATCAGATCATTGCCAAGGCACCAGTCGCTGCGAAGCAGGATGAGCCAAGTGAGGACTCGCCAGAGCGTTTCAACACGATTATTAACTTCCCGAACTTCCTGTTGCATGTGCTGCGCGTCGATATCCAAGCGGACATCCCTCTGGATGACAAGCGCCTGCTCGACACCTTTGAAGAGTACGTATTAAAACAACCCGACCCAGTGGCCGCGGTGAAGCGTTTTACCTTCAGCCTGCTGCGCTGCAAGTATCTGTTTGACCAGTATGTAATCAAGCGCGAGTTCATCAAGGGCGCTGATGGCTGGAGCTTCAAACGCTTCAAGTGGAATGAGGGCGGTGAGCGCAGCCGCGCTGGTCGAGGAAGTTATGTGAATACCTTCGGCGAAGAGGACGGTAATGAAGGCATCAACCGTCGCATTCTGATGCTGCTGTCGGCATTTCATGTTTCTACGCCAACGCTGGTCTACAAACACTGGCTGAATGCAGCGCTGCATCACCTGTTTCATGCTGATCAGATTGACGCTCAAGCTTATCTTCAGCACATGGAGTCGGTCGCCAAGGCGTTTGTCTTTGACCGATTTCTCGCTCCAGAGACAGGCCTGGATTACTACGCGATCATTTATCAGAACAAGGGTGGATGTCAGACACGTCGCGAAAGCATTACCGCGGAGAAAATTGAGTCCAGATTGACGTTTGGCAACATCGAAAACAACCTGGTGTTCAACTTTCTGGACTACCTGCTTTGGCTTGAGCACGGCGCAAGCGAGCCGGTTAAATCCTATGAATTCACTTTCCGTAGTTCGGTAGAGCATTACTACCCGCAGCATCCATTAGACGGACAAGTTCAGCTCGACGCTGGCGCGCTGAATTCGTTCGGCAATCTCTGCCTGATCAGCCATGACAAGAACTCACGCCTGAGTAATTTCATGCCCGCGGCTAAGAAAGAGTTTTATAAGAACAACACCATCGACAGTGTTAAGCAGTATCTGATGATGGAAGCAGAGCCTTGGGAAGCCGGTGCTATATGCACACATTCCCAACACATGAATAACGTGTTGCTCAGGAGCCTCGCCAGTAAACACGAAACCGAGTAAACCCTGCAGGATGCATCTGGTTACTCAAGAACCTCGCTCTGAACACCGCATCCGGAATGGCGCTCAGACCCAGGATGCGGTTCTCAGCGAAAACTGTCGGCTCAACCGTTCACGACACTCCCTGTCGCGAAGGCCCCTCATGCTTCTCTCATCAACAGGCAAAACGATGGTTTTCATCGACCCGAGCCACTGAGATCTGTAACCCCGAGAGGCCGCACCATGAAAAATCTGTTCGCAATTGTTGGCGTCATCGTCGTCGCCAAGAAAGGCTACGAGTTCTTCCGTGAATACATGGAGATGAAACAAGAGCTGGAAAAACGAGCGGCTGAATCGGCCTGACAACTGCGGCACTGTCGACCGCGTTTTTTTCACCACCAGCAGGTTGTTCTCTAATGCCCTGGCCACCACATCCCTTCACATTCACCTGCCCCCAATGCCATTGGCATAAAACAACTGTGCCACCTAGCGATGCGTTGCGTGAGGGCAAAGACTGGTTTTCAGCTTGCCCTGCATGCCAGCATGTCGACCTGGATGTCCGGCCTGCGACGGGGCTGGAAATCTTCAAGGCCAAGCTGGCGCGACCGTTTAGCTAAAGTCTCATTCAGTTCGAGGTTTGCGATGTGTAAAGATCAAGCTGAAGGTTACCCGGACACCCCATCACCCTCGGTAGTCGAAGCAGAGGGTGAGGTCGAGTACAGCGAGGAGTTCGCCGCCATGATCCTCGAACAGGAGCAGAGCGGCTGTTTCCAGGAAATTGATGTCGACGACATGCTCGCAATGCTCGACCGCATGATCCTTGAGGCCCAAGGCTTGGGCAGTGTGCATTAGCTCTCCAAGCAGAGCGTCAACAACTGATCCAGCTTGCATGGCGAGACTTGGCCGTCCATGCCCCAATGATCGCAGGAGTATGTGCCGCCGCGCACCGCTTTGCCTTCGTCGTCATAGACGGCAATGACCGCGTTCCACAGTGATGCCTTTGGTGCTTCGCTCAGAGGATCCAGGCACAGCAGATGAGTGGGTTGGTAGACACCGCCATCCTCATAGCCCTGATGCCCCACGACCATCAACCAGTGGCCTTCCAGCTTCGACCAGCTCACGCAGACCAGGACGACAGCGTCGCTTTTAATGGCGTCCTGTACAGCGTCGACGATCTCTTTCTTATTTCCATTGATCAGCTCAGACAAAATTCCCTCACCCCGAAAATGCCCCGCCAGGCCAATCAGGTCCTTGGTGGTTGTGCCCCGGGAAACCAGTGCGCCATGCTCTCGAAGTGCATTACGGAATCGGCCATCGCGACTGCGTCCATCCCAGTCGCCCATGTAGGCGATATGTTCCCTCTCAAGCGCACCCAGGGTAATCAGACCCATCATCAGGGCGTAGGGTCCGCAAGCGGCATCAGCATCTCCTTGACGCATGTGTATCAGGCCCGGTTTGTCGAGGGCGCTGGTAACAGGGCCGTCGGGGGAAACCATTAGCCAGGGACTGACAAACATTTTATTCATTGCAAATTTCCTTGTCGCAAAGCTTTGACCGCAAAGCGGTTGCTTCCCTTGATAGATGGATGTGGCAATCAGCGGTACTGACTGCGGACGTCAGACCCGGACCACCGGGTAGCAGGCGTCTCCCCAGAGGGTGGCGGGCTTATCAAGCATTAACTCAATGACCAACGGGACCAGCTTGCCGAGCAGATTGCTGCAGTCGCGCAACTGAGGTCGATTGATGCTGCTGTCCCAGGTCGCACCGCCGTGCATGATCTGATTACGCAAGGTGTAGATTCGATTGAACAGCACCGCGAGCACTTCAGCGGTATCGCGCTGTGCCAGCGCTGCCTGCGCTCTGCGTCGGCCATCGGCAAAACGCTCGGTCCATTGCTGTTCGCTGATCTTGCCATTCTGGTAATCCCAGAAACTCTGAAAAACGTACTGATTGTCCAACAGCACGCGAATGCTTCCGGAAAATTCAGACCACACCAATTTCTCAATCTGCCGCCCCTGGTCCAGGTCGCACAGCTTGCGAAGAAAGGCGCGGAAGGTTTCCTGCTCCGAAAGTCGATAGTTCTCATCGATGTCAGTCGCATAGGCCGCGTTGAAGGCAATCCACAAGAAGACGAAACGGCCGTCGGCGTCGTCTGCCTGCTCTGCCCGCTGCAGCCAGCTCAAGGAGCGGTGTACACGCAAAGTGAGATTGACGTGATGAGTGTCGCGTTCAAGGCGGTGACGCGCCTTAAGGGTCTGGAAATCCATGAGGGCTGACTCGTTAGGCAGATAGGTGGTTGTCGTTCACATCGTGGTGTCATGCAAGGCCAGACTTTGGCGCTGACTGTCGATCAAGGACTGGCGTAGAGTCTTTGGCTCGTCGATACGGATGGCGCCAGCTTGTGACAGCAGCCACCATTTCAGCTCCCAGCTGTTGTTGATCGTGGCGGTCAAGAGAGCACCGTCCGATTCATCAATCAGTTTCATATCCTCCGACAGCGGAGTCTCGCGCAGGCGTTTGGCGAGAGTGGGGTCGACCCAGGCGCGTAACTGGATCATCTGGCCTTCGCCAAACTGCATGGCACCACTCTGGACGTAATCGGCTAGCTTGAAGTCCGCGGGTCTTCGGCCGGGTTGACTGAGAAGAGTGACGGCTTCGAAGCGATGGGCTGCGTACAGTCGAACGTCGTCGAAGACCTCGGCGCAGGCGACCAGGTAGGTGATCTGCCCGCGCTGCACCAAACCCAGTGGACTGAGCGCGAGTTCATGCACGCGATTTTTATTCGCCGACCGGTACCGGCAGTGCAGTTGCAAGTCTTCGAGCAGTGCTCGATGCAACTGGTCCAGATGCTCTGCATTGATTTCCGGGGCAATCAAGTTCAGTGCCGGTTGTACGCTGGCGACCTTGTCGACCCAGCGCGCCGAAGCGCTTTCCTCACCAAGAGCCGTGAGCTTTTGTCGCGCTTGACTGAAGCGAGGTTCAAGGCTCTTGAGCATCAGCCCGGGTACCAATGGGCGAATGCTGTCCTCCACCAAACGCAGGGTCAGCGCTTCTCCCACCGTGATTCCAGGCAGGTCGATGGAGCGTCCAGGTTGCCAGTACCAACCATAAGGCGTGCCTTTATCGTTGCAGTGCAATGGAAACAGGCTCGACAGTTCGTTGAGGTCTCGCTCAACCGTACGTTTTGTCGTGCGATGGCCGGCCTCTTCCAACTGTTGGAGGAGTTCGGCGGCAGTAAGGCCTGGGGCACGATTTGGAAGCAGTTTGAGCATTTCCCATTGGCGGGAGATGGTTGTGCGGGTGGAGTGCGTGGGCAACGCTGGTTTCCTTACTCTGGCTCACGAACCGCAGAGCATGGCGTCAAGCGTGAGTAATATCAACTGGCCATAAGCTCGAGGCAAAAAAGTCATCTCAATGTCCGGGGAGCCTCTGCCTTTACCTTTGGATGAAGCACATTGCACTCATGCGCGTCACACCTTGTCGCCGAGTGAGGAACAATGGATGTCGACTGAATTGATGGTGTGCCTGAATTCTTTACATATGGACGCGGCAAACTCTGCGCGCAAAGGAATAGTGTCTATCCGGGGCTCCGGACCTGTTCCGTTTGTTTACCTGTATGAACAAACAACGTGGACGTAGCCTGTTCTTTTGCTTAGGGTGTGGCCTTTCGACACTACTTGGAAGGGCGCGGGATGAAGCGCAAACAGTTCCTGGCACAACCTGAAGTTCAGTCTTTCATTGCATGGCTGGAAGCGAATTTGCCGACGCTCACGTTCAAGCTGCGTTTCAAGTCCAGCAAGTTCGTACCTGACGGTTTGGTGACTGATGTCCAAGGGTTCGAGCAGGTCCTTGAGCACTATTGCTGGAAGGCAAGTTGGCTGGACACCCACCCAAGCGCGGTGGATTCACAAACCTGGCCTGAAACCCGGCGCTCTCTCGGGCAGCTTCGCGAGTGGCTGACAAGTGCAGTCAACGCGGGCGATGAACAACAAGCTTTGCAGGCGTGTTTGCTAATCCTTCGTTGGGGTGGCGTGCGTGGAGCCATTCCCTTTTTGCATCGTTTGGCCGCAAATAACGAGTTGTCGCGTTATTTGAAAAAGTTGGCCGTGCTTGTGTCGCTTGACGGTAGCAATGATCTTGATGATCTCGATACGAGTAGCGTCGAGCGTTTCGATGCTGGCCTGACCAAGATTCACGCCTTGTTGGATATCTCGGGATCCCCCATTTATGACAGTCGCGTAGGCGCTGCGATTGCCATGTTGTATTCGATGTTTCGTCAACAATGGGTGGGAGTTGGCAAACCCTTGCTCGCATTCCCGTCCGGAGCCGCTCGTGGCAGCCAGATTCGTAACCCGGGAGCTTTCTTGAACGGGCTGGCGGCGCCGCAGTTTTCGGCGATCGATTATGCAGAATGGGCACGTTGGCAAGTGCGCTTGGGCTGGATTATTCGAGACCTGCTTGAACGTACCAAATGGTTCGCCGAGCAAGGGTCAATGCCCGCGCGTTGCCACGCCTTCGAGGCCAGTCTGTTTATGCTCGGCTACGACCTGCGGTGCTTCGGTGCGATGCTGGCGACTGATCCGAATCCAGCATTGCCAGAGATCGAGGTGAAGACGCGGGAAAGTGACGGCAATGGTTGGGTACCTACGGGGCACCCCTTCAGTCAGGTCCTCAAGGATTATCTGACGTTCCGTCACGGCGGCGCACTCGACAGTAAAGCGTCCTTCGTTGCCTGGCTGATGGCCGACCCAAACAATGATCAATCACTCAAGCGTGCTACCGCCCTGGGCTACTGTTTCCCGTTTACGATCCAGGAGTTCGACCTGTTCGGTCGGCCGCTCGAAGAGCTTGAGCGAATCGTTGCTGGTGGCAAGGATGGATTGTGTGCGGCACTGGCGACCGAGACATTGGAGCCATTCTCTCTGGGTGATGAACGGGTAGGTGTCTGTTTGGTGGATGTATTGATCACGGGCAATGCGTATCTGCGTGCGACGACCGAGAAAGAGCGCATCGACTACATCATGAGTGCCGGGTATGCAGGTACCGCGAACTCCGCAAGGACGTTGATGGCATTGGGGCGTAACGTGGGCAAGCACTTCGGTCTGCTGGATGAACAACATTTGCCGACGACTTTGTTTGGGCAATTTTTCTGCGAATGCTTGCTCGACGCCTGACTCCCATACGACATTGAACCAGCGTGACGCGATCCAGGTCGCTTCACCGGACCGGAGCGACCATGCAAACCCGAAACGGAATTCAGCTGTACTCCGCCTCAGATATCTGCGGTTTTCTTGAATGTCAGCACCTGACGGCGCTAGACCTTCAGAACCTTGTCTTGCCCATGGCAAAAGCGGCGGCGAGCGATCAGAACCGATTGATACAGGACAAAGGCCTGGCCCATGAGGCGGCCTTTTTCGAGCGGCTCAAAAGCGAATATGCCAACGTAGTCGACATTGCCCAGGGCAATCCGAGTTTCGCGCGTCGGGTGGAACTGACTATCCATGCCATGAAGGCCGGTGTCGACATCATCTTCCAGGCGTCGCTTCAGGAAGGCGCATTTATTGGTCATGCCGACTTTCTGCGTAAAGTGCCGCTGGCGTCGGCACTGGGCGACCACAGCTATGAGGTGATCGACACCAAGCTGGCGAAAACGGCCAAGGCCAAGTTCCTTGTGCAGGTTGCGCTTTATTCACGAATGCTGATCTCGATCCAGGGTGTGCAGCCAGCGTTTATGTATGTCGTACTCGGTGATGCTGCGCGTACCGAACAGGCCTTTCGGGTCGCCGCCTACGCCGATTATCTGGAGCATGTGCTGCAGCGTTTCGATGCGTTCGTGAACAGTGCCGAACCGCCATTCACCTATCCCGAACCATGCGGGCATTGTGGGTTCTGCGCCTGGCGTGATCGCTGCGACGAACAACGACAGCAGGACGATCACCTCTCGGCGGTAGCGGGTATCAGCCGTTCGCAAATCAAGAAGTTACAGAGTGCCGGCGTGACCACATTGCACCAGCTGGCGGACAGTGCCGACGACCTGCGCATTCCGAAATTGCAGGCAGAGTCGTTGAGCAAGTTGCGGCATCAAGCGCGTTTGCAGTTCCAGGGGCGTTCCAGTGATGTCCCGTTGTTCGAACTTCTGCCTGTCTCCGGTGAGCGGCGTGGCTTCCATCGGATGCCCAAGGCGGTCGAAGGTGATCTGTTCTTCGACATGGAGGGCAATCCGCTGGAGGAGGGTGGCTTGGAATACCTCTTCGGTCTGTACATCGACGAAGCTGGGCAGCAAACCTTCAAGCCCTTCTGGGCGCATACCCGAGAAGAAGAAAAGGTCGCCTTCGAGCAGTTCCTCGACTGGGTCATCGGTCATTTCAAGCGTTACCCCAACGCGCATATTTACCACTACGCCAGTTACGAAGAGACGGCCATCAAGCGCCTGATGAGCCAGCATGGGACACGCGAAGCACAAGTGGACTGGTTGCTGCGCAACGGCAAACTGATCGATCTGTACAAGGTCGTGCGCGAAGCGATCCGGGTTTCGGAGCCCAGTTATTCGATCAAGAATATCGAGCACTTTTACATGGATCAACGCGACGGCTATGTCACCAATGCTGGCGCGAGTATCGTGTTTTATGAGCGGTGGAAAGAGACCGGCGAATCGGTGTTGCTTGAGCAGATCGAGCGCTATAACGAAGACGATGTGCTATCCACGTACCTTTTGCGCAACTGGCTGCTGAAGATCAAACCGTCAAATTCCGGCGTTTTTATCGGAACTCAGGCCGAAAGCGAGAAGTCGGTCGTGGAGCAAAAGGAAATCGAGATTCTTCTGGAGAGTTATCGCGTTCGTCTGCTCGGTGGCCTGCCAATCGAGGAAGAGGCCATGAGTGACGAGGATCAGGTCACCTTGCTCACTTTCCAGTTACTCGACTTCCACCGCCGCGCAGATAAACCGACGTGGTGGCAGATGTTCAGCCGTCTGGACATGACGACCGAGGAGCTGCTGGAGGATATCGAGAGTCTGGCCGGATTGCAGCGTACAAAAACACCTGCGGAACCGATCAATCGGTCTTATCTGTATGAGTACAGTTTCGAGCCTCAAGAAACCAAAATGCGTACTGGCTCTCAAGGTCTCATCACCGAGTCCTTGGCCAGCGCACAGTTGGTTGATCTGGACCATGACAACGGTCTGGCGACATTCAAGGCAACAGAGAGAAATGCACCGCCTGATTACTTCGACATGATCCCC